>CAACVD010000157.1_pt1 | contig 30441 bp, 40 predicted proteins | sample 2381771 | NCBI WGS metagenome assembly CAACVD01 (sample SAMEA5211965, study PRJEB30684) | marine metagenome | biome: Marine; feature: Epipelagic; material: Water | collected 2015-10-15 | depth 15 m
TATTTCATTTTGTTTCATTTAAACCTTCTTTATACCACATGGGCATTGTTGTTCTAGGCTCCCATTTAGCAAACCTAGATTTTTCTTTTATATAATAATTTCTATATGATGCAACTACATCATAATAAACAAAGTATTCTCTGTATTTTGGTTCTGGCGAATTAGCAATTGCCAGCGATGGAAAGTTTGAGATATACTCTCCACTTTCATTTACAACACATGCAGACTTCGTTCCCATTGCTCTTACCATTTCTTTTGTTCTTCCAGACAAACTTTTACTGTTACATTCCATCATTGTTGATCGATCGATAACTCGGATATCATCGTTTTTAATAGCAACAGCAAACGGAGTACGAGGTTGTATAGGCATGCCTGTTGGAACATTGCTTTCTAGCCATTCAATGACAGCTTCTGTTTTATGCACTTTGCCGTACCTTTTAGTATACTCATTGCAAAGAGCACGTGACAACTGAAGGTGCCATGTATAATTGCTGTAATTCATACCAGTCCACACTGTACATGGATGTTTAACATGAGTCATTTTATAAGGCGGGATTCTGTCCGGATCAGCATGTTCACGAACAAAAGCAACTCTATCTTTTACCCTTGCATGATCACGTTCCACCTTAAATGTTTTTCCAGATCTCACTATGCGTTTATTTACAAAGCTTGGATTATTTTTTTTAATTTCTTGTTCCAGATATATCCAGTGTGTTGTGCACAGCATTTGTGCACTTTCCAAGATCATTTTACAAACATGTTTATTGCAATGATATTCTGCAGCTTTAATCGGATCTTCATCCAATACGAATATATTCATTTAAACCCCTAGTATTCGCAGTTATTTATTCTCCTAATGATTAAATCTATTATACTATTTGTTTGATTAATATTACAAGTTTTAAATGAAGTACCTACATTTTCATAAAACACACCGTCAAGAGAAAGTAATCGATATATTTCATAATCGTTTCTTCCGGGCTCACAAGCATCACCAACAAACCAAACTCGATGATAATCTAAATCTGCATCAAAATATGGTATAGGATATGTCTTGTCCCAGTCATTGGGAAATATATCTAGGCTAGTCAAGCCACCCTTAGCTATAGTAATCCCTTCAAATATATTGCTACCAGCTTTTAAATATTCAATCATTGTAGTTCGAACAGATTCTTTTTTATCTATCACAGAAAACATAGAACGCATATCTTTTGAAGCACTTCTACCAATAGGACACCAGTTAATTAAAGACCCCCTGTAATCAATAAAATCAGGCTCGACATGAATGTTATTAAACATTTTATCGCTAATAGTTAAATGCTGTGCCATTTGTATTCTTTTGAAAATATCACTCAGTCTTTTTTGTCCCAAGTGAGATCTCATGTCTTTCTCATATATGGCTTCGCTAATTCCGTCTTTCGTAACTTTATAACACTTGGTTCCATTGCAAGGTAGAAGGTACAAGAAACCATCCCAGAACGGTAATTTGGACTTCCAAAGCTCTTCGCATTGGTAAACTAGGTCTTCCATCTTAGAGCCTGTTAGAATGCCTATAGCTGCGTGGAATGAAAGTCTCATCAAGGAGTTAATTGTTTCTTTGTTTATTTTTTCTCGTGCTTCTGTTAGTGTCCCATCCATGTCGAATAGAACTATGTGTTGTCTTTTTTGTTCCATTAATCCTTCCTTAATTTTGAACGTCCAACTAAATCTGAAGAGGACTGTACTTTCCCTCCTCCGAGGTTCCATAATAACTCAATTCCCAGCTTTTTACATGTTTGAATCTCAGGTGTGTTGTTATTTTTTCTATCGCCACCATTTCCAAAGTAGTCGGGAACGTGATCAAACAAGGATTCGCAAACGCTGTCGTCATCATCTTTTGCTTTAAATACCTTTGTAACACCTTTAATTGATGATATTATCTCCTTTCTTTCCTCAAATGGCATAAACACATAGCCTTTTTTCCTTTGTAACCATTCATCGCTATTGATAAAAACAATAACGTCACCATAGCTCGAAGCTTCTTTTATCATTCTAATGTGACCTACATGAACAGGGTCGAAACCCCCACTTAAACCTATTTTCTTTTTTGTCATCTTTACCTCCAAAATAAAAAAGCATCCATTATGGATGCTTATATTATAATCACAAAGACAGTATAGTTAACCTATGCCTTCAAAAGCTATAGCACCATTAACACTACCTGTTAACTCAGGAAATTGATCAGATCTGATCGTAGTTAATCCTGCTGCCAAGTCAAACCCAGTTGTCCCACCATCGCCTAATAAAAATAATTTTTTACACCTGAATTCAAAAGTCTGTGTCGACTCTTTTCCAGCAGCTGCTGTGGGTATAACAAAATAATTTCTTCCAAGACTAGCGGGTTTTGTTGCGCCACCTTTAACAACTCTTCCGGGCTCGTATGAACCAGTAAATGAAAATGCTACTCGAAGGCCATTCCCTCCAGTATTTCTAATTTTAACAAACTTTGTAACATACGGAAAACTAACAACGATAGGAGCTACATCTCCGGCAGCTTCATTGGGGACTTCTGTAGCACTAATTGATGATGTTAGGAAAGGAACACCACTCATTTGATATGCGGGCACTGAGTTTGGTCCGGATTTTGTATGATTTATTGCCATAATTTACCTCTTATTTTATCTATAAATATAACCTAGAATTTAATTATTCTCTACTACTATTATCTCTACCATTTCTGTTTTTCTTGTCTTCCAGTCTTTTACTCTCTTTGGCATTCTTGGAACTCTTGTTACTAGACCTTTGTTTTGTTGACTTGCTTTTAGAATTAGACCTGCCGGTGTTAGCTTTGCTACTCCTGACAGAGTTACTTGTGCTACTACTAGATCGCCGTTTTCTGGGTTTCTCTTCTTTTTGAAAGTACTTTGCAACATCGGTTTCTTCAGGTGGGGACAAGTTTAAAGATTTAGAATATTCTACTAATTCTTCATACGACTTTAAATTATTATTTTTAATTATATTTTCGTAGTTTGTCTTCTGACGCCTCATCCAAAAATCAAACTTCATCATCATTCTCCTCTAATTTTTCATAGTATTCTTTCATGGCTTGTGTAGCCATATCTAAATATTTATTTACAACTACACAAACTTCTTCTGAACATATTAATGCGATATCACCCTTGACAATGTCTGGATCGCTTTTTGTACAGACTGCAAAATAGCCTGCTAGCTTTTCCATCTCGACATTAGTCTTTTCATCGTCCCAGTCTAGTGCTTCACAAAGCTCAGTCTCAAAAGAGAGTGATAAAACACTAGCAACTTTAGAAAAATCAAAATCACTCATAGGTCAATTCCATCGTTTTCTTTGATAAAATCAGCTACACCTTCTTGAAATCTGGGGTCTTTAGATATTTTATCTAATTGCTTTTCATCCAAACTCAAGCCTTGAACATCTGCAATCTTTGTCGCAAGTTTTCTTAAGCCACTTAAAAGCAAATTCCTGCTTGTAGAATGATTCATCTTATAACCTCGAGAATTCATCTCTTCTGCTATTTGATGAAAACTTTGTCCTCCCAAGTTTGCAACTGTTCCGTATCCATTATTACACTTAAATCCTTTAGGCATTGCCATAATTACACCTCCACGTCATGAATTTCTGATTCGTCTAAATAGTCCACAATTCCAAACCTTAACCTAATTACTTGCTCTTCTCGTTTAGTAAGTGTCTTAAAGGCTTGAAGTATGGCTTCTCTAAATACCTCATTGTCTAACTTGTCTTCGACAGAAAAAGGATTTGTATCCTCAATAATATCTGACAGCGTTCTATTACTTTCTCCATCTTTACCAATTGGTTGATCAAGTGAGACAAGGTATCTTAGCTTAAGAGAGTCCAAGCTAGCTTTGGCCATCTTTTCTGAAACCCCTAATGAATCACATATTTCTTCAATAGTAGGCTCTGTACCAAATTCTTCTTCATACTCTTCAATCATTTTCTTTATGTTTTTAGATATTGCTATAGCATGTGAAGGTACACGTACTGTTGATTTATGCATACTAATGTGTCTAGTAACTGCTTGTCTTATCCACCAGCATGCATAAGTAGAGAACTTATAGCCTTTTCTCCAGTCAAACTTATCTATAGCTTTCATTAATCCAATGTTTGATTCTTGGATTAAGTCCTCCATATCACATCCACTTTTGTAATATTTTTTTGCTATGCTAATGGCTAGTCTTAGATTTGACTGGACCATTATATCTCTTGCATGTTGATCTCCTGCCTCTATCCTCTTGGCAAGAGCAACCTCTTCTGCTTTTGTTAGAAGCTTATGCTTACCAACATCTTTAAAGTATTTTTGTATAATGTCACTCATTAATTACTCCTTTTATTTTTTTTTAACATTTAAATTATAATATCTTATTTAATAAATTGCATGAATTTTTATCTTCTTTTTCTAAAACTTTTCCCCCTTTGCTCGCTTCGAAGCGCTATTTCTAATTGAACATGACAAAGTTCAATTTCATAATTTTTTACATTTTGCTTTTTTCTTCTTCCTTTGTTTATGTAAGATCTTAGATCTAAAAATATTTTTCTAAGATCATAATCTGAAACTTTGCACAAAAAATCTTCTGTTATTATAAATCTACCTACTCTCATAAATTACTCCAAAATGAATGAATTTTTATATTTTTTATTTAAAATTTTATATAACTGTTTTTTATTTATCCGTGTTAATATCATAACACACGGATAATCTAATTTATAAATTTTCTCATAATTTTTAAGAATTTTTTTATGATACAAGAATGCAATGATACTATCTAGAACATCATCGTCACTTGTGGCTATGGTTATTTTAAAGCTTGACACTAGCTAGTACATTAAAGGTTTGCCATTTTTAAGTATCGGCCTTTTATTATACTCCAAAACTTTGATTGATTTAACTCCTGGAAGCTTCTTCACTTGTGATGCCATTTCATCGATATTACTGTATACATCTTCAGTTCGAGGTAGATACTTTATTGTTAATAGTAGCCTTGCTCCTCCGGACTGAGATCTTTCGACTTTTTCTGACTGACCTACAACAGCAAAACCCGGAAGTGATCTGATCCTAGTCATGAGGTCTGGTACATGTGCTTCATAATCAAGATACATTAGTACTAGCGTCTTAAATAGCTTGTGCTTAAGTCTGTAGATGTTTTCTACAAATATGTCTAGTTCTTTATTGTTCATGATAGTATAAGTATTACACACAGGTAAAAAAAACATTTTTTAATCGTCATTTACCATTGCACAGTCAGAAGTTAACAAGAGTGTTGCAGCAGAGCACGCGTTTTGCAATGCACATCTCACTACTCTAACAGGATCGATTACACCTAGATCATATAAATCTCCGTACTTTTCGCTTCGAGCATCGTAACCAAAAGAATATTTATCGGATAACAATATCTTTTCTATGACTATTTCCGGTGACTTTCCCGTATTTAAAACTATTTGTCTTATTGGTTCTTGACATGCCCTAGCTATGACAGAGTATCCAGGAAGCATAGAGTTATCTGGGCATTGGATCATACTACTAGCTTTTATCAAAGCAACACCTCCGCCTGGAATTATTCCTTCCCTAAGCGCAGCTCGCGTTGCGTTAAGTGCATCATCAACTCTATCTCTTCTTTCAATCATTTCTGCCTCTGTTGCAGCGCCAACACGTAGCACAGCAATTCCGCCGCTGAGTTGTCTAAGTCGGTATTTTAAAACTTCAATTTCGTTTTGATCAGCATCGTAAGTATTTAATCGATACTTTATAGATTTAATTCTTTCACTAACATCATCATTGAATTCTTTCAACCCAACGAATAGTGTTGTGCTTCTTTTTACTATTACTTTTTTACAAATACCAAAATCTTCAACTGTAAAATTTGACATGTCTTCTGACTCAGACCAGACTTTACAACCTGTTACACTAGCTATATCTCCAAGAAGATCGTGTCTAGCCTCTCCAAACCCAGGAGATTTTATTGCACATATCTTAAGATTGCCTTTCATTTTGTTTAAAACCAAGCCCTGCAATGCTTCATTCTCACAATCATTGGCAACTAAGAGCAAGGGTTTCCCTGTTTCTAATGCTATCTCTAAAGGTTTCATAATGTCTTTTATACTATCAATTTTTTTATTACAGACTAGTACATAGGGCTTTTCGAACATCCCATGCATCTTTTCCTGGTCTGTAATAAAATAGGGGGAAAGGTATCCCCTATCAATCTGGAAACCTTCGACAATATTTAATTCACTCTTGTAACCTTTCGCTTCTTCTACTATTACAGATCCATCTTCTTTAACTTTGTGAATTGCTTGTGTAATAAGGTCAGCAATCTCTTCTTCTCCGTTACAAGAAATTAAAGCTATTTGTCTAAGTTCTTTCTTTGTTTTAAGTTTCTTTGATGTTTTTTCCAGATATTTTAAGACATCTTCTGTGGCATGCTCTATACTTTTCCTTAAAGACACTGGGTCTTCTCCTGAAGATATCATTCTAAGACCATTCTCATAAATAGCTTGAGTCAATACTGTCGCTGTAGTGGTACCGTCACCAGCTTCTTCTGCAGATCTACTAGCTGCTTCTTTAACGACCTGTACGCCAAGATTTTCAAATTTATTTTTTAAATTAATTGACTTGGCAACAGTTACACCGTCTTTTGTTACAATCGGATGCTCGTTAGGTCTTTCAATCAAGACAGTTTTACCTCTAGGCCCCATTGTAGATTTAACTGCTTTCGCAAGTGTAGCGACTCCTTTTCTTACCATGTCCGTCATTTCATGATCAAACTTAACTATTTTATTAGTCATCCTTTCAATATCCTTTTTTTATTGTTAGATTCAAAAAGTCTGTTTGGGACATATATCTCTCTTCTAGACTTGTTCAATATATTCTCTGCAACAAACTTATCACCAATCTGAATTGCTACCTCGTTGTCTGTTATTATCTTTTCTTCTCGAAGTATTTGTTGTGTATCATTTTCTAAAATCTTATTCATTGTTTCCTCCTACACACTTGAAAGTGTCAATATATTTTTTCCAAGTTTTTTCTTTTAACATTAATTCAAACTTTAATTCATTAAAATATTCTTGTAAATTTTTATCATCCAATGTAGATACATTTATTTCCATTTCGTCCATTACGCTCTGTAAATCGACCAACCTGATTAGATTGACGTTTCTTTCAAATATCAGCTTTTTGGAGTCGTCGCGTAGGAAGTTTTCCAAAAGAGAAGAGTCTTTTACTAGTCTTAATGCTGTCTTATCTCCAACTCTAGGAATTCCAGGAATGTTATCTGTTGGATCGCCCCTAAGTGCTTTCCAGGCAACATAATCGTAGTCAGGTTTAGGTATCTCTTGCTTCTTCACAGGATTGTAAAGTACAATATCAAATAGGTTGTGCAATTGGATAAAATCAGTATCTGAGCTTACGATAAAACAGCTGTGGCCTAGTTTGGCGTGCTTAGCAACATATGTGGCAATTACATCATCACATTCAAAGTCTGGGTGTCTAACAGAAACAAAGGGTAGATATTTTTTGCATGTAGCAATTATTGAAGCTTTTTGTCTGTGAAAAGATTCATCTTGCTTTTTCCTGCCTTTCTTATAGTCTCCTTCACTCAATGTAAGACGATGTTTGGGTCGACCCTCAAGAACAAAATAAACCAGATCGGGATTGAATTTTTCAACGAGCGGTCTTAACCCTCTGAAGAAATTAAATATTACCGGATTATCTCCTTTTGTGAATCCAGACTTTGCCCTATATATGAGATTGTATGCATCTAAGAAAAGTACTTTCAAAATAACTCCTTGTTTTAAATTACTTTTCTATTATATCATCTTTTTTATCTTTTTGCACGATTTTTTCTTTTTCTTCTAATATTTCCTTGTCAATATTTTTTTCTTCTGAGGAGTTAGAAAATTTAATATTCTGGATTTCTATTGCGCTTTGTATCATTTTTTCGATACTTTGCTTTGTGTTTTCTATCATGTGGTTCCTTAGTTCTGGTATATCATTGAAAATTAGGGAAGATATGTCTGACATTTTTGCACGTGTTTTTTTATTATCAGGCAATTCAATCATGAACTCTGTAATCGATTCATCCATAGTTTTTCTTACTATTTCTTCTACAATCATGCCTGGAATTATATTTAAAGACTTTTGGTTCAAAAGATAGACAACCTCACCAACTTCAAATTTTTTCATAAAGACCTCAAAAAAAAAGACTACGTAATGTAGCCTTTATATTATAATATAATATTTTTTAAAGTTTAAAACTTAGTACTTTTTGCCAAAACCAATTCCTGGAATCAATCTTCCTTGGTTTGTATATCCTTTTTTAGAATGCTTAGGTTTTTTATTTCCATATAACCATCGACTGTCAGAATCTTCTGACTCATCTATTTCATTTAAAATATTTTGGATCTCTGTTCTTATAACTCTTTTAAGATGGTTTTCTTGCAATGTTTTCTTTTTCTTAGCTACCTTTCTTTTTCTATTCTCTTTTAGAACCATCATTTTCTTAGCACGTCTAATTTCTTCCATCAAGACTTTCGGATCAACTTCAACCATTTCATCCATTCGGTCCATCTCGTCTTTCTTTTCTTTTTCGTCATCATGATCTTCACCTTCTTCCATGTGATCCATGCCTTCATCTTCTTCACGATACATACTTTCGTCTTCTTCGTAAATTTCAGACATATGATCCATACCTTCGTCTTCTTCACGATACATGGTTTCACTGTGTTCCATTTCTTCCATGTGACCGTAATTGCCTTCGTGTGCTTCTTCTTTTTCCATTTCCATCTTATGTTGATGGCTAGCACCTTCAGTTAAACGTGCCCTTCTTTCTTTACCTGATTCAACACCAGCTAAACGACAAATTCTATCAAAATTAATTTTCATTGCTTTGATCCTCCGTTTATTAATTATATCACAACAATCCAATTTTCTTTAATGGTCTAAATTAGTTTTAATTTTTTCTCCAATTTTTCGACCTTTTTCTGCCGCTATAGCAATTGGCTCAAGATTTAGTGCTGATCTAACCCTATCATAAGTTGCTACATCTAGTTTTTCTTTAAGAACTTGCATGTCTGCATATTGGTGAAGATCCCATTCAAACACAGGAACCTCTTCCCCTTCTGATCCTGGCTCGTATTCTCCTGTTTGTCTACTCTCAAAAATAAATAACAGCCTAGGCATCACTTCGTTTTCAGGAACCATAATAAATGGAATATGAGATGATCCTTCATCTGTATCTTCATACATGATCTCTGGAATCCAGTTGCTTTTTTGTTGCATAAATATCTCCTTGATAGAACATTTTATCGTCTATTGGAAGTCATGTAAAATCAATTAGCTATGCTCAGATAACTTTTCTTTTCTACGCTGAGCTTTACGCTTTATAAACCTTAAAGAAGAAATAGCACCCTGTATTTTTGCTTTTTCTTTTCTGTAGTAATCCTTACCTTTACCTTTTCTAAATTTATCTTTAACAGATTGCAGATCAATAATTAACTTATCTATCTCTTCAACATCTATTTCATCTAAATGATTAGACTCACAGAGGATGTTCTCAACGTCTGATAGGGCACTATATAACACAATATTCTCCATCTATCTTTCCATCAGCTCTCTAATTTTCATTCTTAACTCCCAGTCAGACTTTCTTTCATTAACTGCGACCGGCAGGTCTTCGTCTTCTTTCGGGGGTGTTGTATCTTCCTCTTCTCCTGGAGATCCAAATAAATCACCAGCAGCTGGCTCTGCACTTTTTACATCTTTTTCAGCTTCTTTGTCTGCGTCTTCTTCTGCAGATGTTATTTTAAAACTTTCTGGCGGGTCACTAGGATCTTTTGCATTAGCACCACTTATTTCTCCTCCTAGTATCTCGGATATCTCTTCTAAGAATATTTTTAATACGATTCTTTCGTTTTCATCTAGTTTGTTGTAATAGTCTTCTAAACTAAGCTTTGTCTCCTTATCTTTGAGCGATCGGCCAGCACGTATTCTATTAATTCTAGATATAACAGAATCGAAAGATACAGTGGTCATTGCATCTTCTTTGTCTTTAATTGCTTTTTCCGGAGCATCAGGATCTCTTTCATCAGGTTCAACAAGATCTCTTTCAGCTTCTTCGGGAGGCATCTCCTCTTCTTCAGCAACGCTTTCTTTTTTATCATATTTATTTAAAGGTCCAAATCTATCGACGTCAAATTTATATATATCATCATAATCCATGTAAGATTCATTCAAAGATTTTTTATATGACTCTTGTGCAACTGTTCTTAAAAATCTAACAAGCTGTTTTTCTGAATTAATTTTTATATCGCTCACATCTACTCCCAAAGTTTATTTTTATCAATGCGTATGTCGCATATATATTTATTATGATTAACGTCAAATTCTATAGAAACAAAATCTGTGTTAAGTTCTGATATATTTCTTCCAAAAAAATTTAGATTTTGGACATATATTTTTTTCTTAACTAAAAAACAATGATCGATAAAAAACCTTATCGAGACTTTTTCAAATTCATTCTCTTTTAAAGAGATAACTTGATAAGGTTTTTTATCGATCAGTATTTCCGGAAACAAGTTTTTTTTGACTGAAAGTGAGTCTGGCGTTAATATTCCTTTAAGCTCATCGCTCACAAAAAAGCTATCCATCTTTAAGGTACCTAGTATCAGAGTAAAGCTCATTTGCCATGGCAGCTATCTTTTTATCTTGTTCAGTAACACCACCATATTCATGTGTTGTTGTAGAAACTGTAACAGACATGTCATCAATTAAAATTTTAATTGAATGTCTTATTTGGTAACTGTACTTATATATCTCATTAATAAAAAATATAGCCTCTCTTAAATGATCAAACTCGTAAGTTCGAACATAAATCTCTGGATCTTTTTTTAATTCCCACTCGCTAGCCCCTTCTGAAGCCTTAATTGGTAAGGAAACATCTGGGTTTGTAGAAGGGTACCCAGATAAAAGCTCTGATATATCTTTTGATGACCTGGGAGCATGAGAATTCTCATTTAAATAGTTTAGTAAACTCACGATAGTATTCTCTCTATGTAGTTTGAGATATATCTTATCTCATCTAATTTTTCTTTTTCAGCTGCTAATTTTTCTTTTGCAGATTGTATTGCTTCTTTTCCCGCAGCTAATTCGTTCCATTCAATTATTGCTAACCTTACTTGGTCAAAAAGATTGTCTAGCTTTTTTAATGCAGCATCTCTATTTTTCTCTGCTGTTTTCTTTTCTTTTGTGCTTAAGTCTTCAGGAATAGCTGCTAGTGCTTTGTTAGCAATGTCTTCTATGTCCATTCTAACTATTGGAACTATCATTTTTTCTGCGTACTTTGTCGGAGGCTCTTTTCTAACTTTCTTACCTTCTGCTTCCATTTTTGCCCTAATAGATTGTGAGTGCTTATCTTTGACTAGCATCTCTATTAGTATTTGATCAAGTATATCGATTGATTCATCGTATATTTTAAAAAATGTTGATGCATCAATTCCTGCCTCGGTAAACTGACGGGCTGTTGATTTCATTTCTCCAAAATTTGGTATGTTTTTAGTTCCAGTAAAATTTTCTCTAAATTTTTTAGCTAGCTTAGAATCTATGTTATAGTTGTTTTCTAAGTGAGCCTGCACCCTATCCATCCAGGGGCTGTTGACTTTTTTGACAATATCATCGGGTACTAGGTTTATATGCTTTCTAACTAACACTCCGCCAAAAGTTTTCATAGCATTGTGATACTGCATAGCTTTTTGTATTCCGTACTCGTCTAGTCCTTCTTTATCCAGTGCAGCATCGATATCGTAATCTTCAGAGAAAGCATCGTGATATATATCTATTCCGTTATCTTGTTGTTCATACTGTCGCAAGAGTGCTGTCATCTCATCAGAATCATAATCTGCGATTGAATCAGAGATATATTTCAAAGAGTTAGCAGCATCTTTTACTAGTTCTAATTCGAATGCATCTTGACCTTGAACCTCTTCTCCTGTTAATTCCATTTTTATCTGGTCTCCATATTTACCTTCAAGTACACTCTGGTATAAGGATAAAGCTTTGTACCACTGCAAGCTCATGTTTTCCATTGCGTCTTTATAATACTGGACAAAAGAACCTAATCCTTCTGCAGTTTCGTCTGATTTATAATATTGCTGTATGATGTTTAACTTTCTTTCAGGAAACTTGTTCATCCACTGCCTTAGACCATTTGCCCCAGAATAACCTAGAATTGGTGCTATGTGTGTTAAGGTTGTTGGATCTGCCCTTTTTTCTAACTCTGCCATTATTTTTCTTAATTCTGCGTTCTCTGCATCTCTGAGGTCTTGTGCATATTGAGCCTCTTTGTCAACCTCTGCTATATCCTCCTCTTTTATCCCAGTATCTTCTAGGTTCGTAAACTTTACAAGCAAAGCTTCATCAACTGCGCTTTGGAAATTAGTAATTTCTTCAGGGGTGTTATATGTTACAAAGCGACCCTTGATGAATGGATCTTTTACCTTGTACATGTTTTTATCTTCATAGAAATAGTTAGACTCAATATATTCAACTACATAGTTAGTAATCTCTGCTTTAATCCTCTCCTTCTCTTTGTCAGAAACTGTCGACCTCCTGAGAACTGAAGCCAACACTCTATCACTATTAACTTTTTTCTTCATAGCCATTTCAGGATTAAAATTAGGCACTTGATCTTCAAAGTACGTTATCCTGTTTCTTGCAATTGCAAATGGTGTGTTGATTAGTGCACCAACGGAAACATCACTCATCTCAGCGACGTCTTTCTCGTCAGAATATAAACTTGCAATAATACCTGATATCATGACAAGTGATTCTAAATCAGTGCTTGTGCTTTCAACATATTGCGTGTGCTCTTTTACAGATCGGGTGAATATCGGATTATTTAAATACATTCCGTTGACAATGCCAGCAACTTTTGATAATATTTCATCTTGATTCATTCCTAACATTGATTGTATGGAGAGCAGTTCGCCATACTTTACGTCTAAACCATATTTTTTCTTAATATCAACTGCAGTCCCAGCGTCATGTTCTTTGCTTCCAGGACTACCGGCAGGAGTTCTTGTGACTGCGCTTCCGTACATTTTTTGCTGTTCTGGTGTAGCGACTTGCAAACCACCATATCTACCACCCTGTAAAGATAACAAAGCTAAATAGTTGACTTCTAGTATCCCAGCAGCTGCGAGGTGATATGTATCTGTATACTGTGAAAGTGAATCTTCGCCATCAGCAATTAACATTGATGAAAGCTCCTGTTCTGATATTTCAGATATTAAAACTTCCAGAAAAGATATATCCTCTGGGCTCATGCTAGCTTTAACTTTTTCTGGAATGTCTCCAGCTTTTAAGCTATCCATTGCCAATTGGTACTGATAAAGCCTTTTATCAATCATTGAAGCAACATTAACATTTCCGGGTGTAACACCAGCAAATGGATCTTTCTTCGATCTTCTTTTAAACATATCAGCAGTCTTATCAACAGTCTGTTGGAATTCTTTTTGTTCTTCTGGGGTTGCTGATATTGACTTTACTATATCGCCAACTGTTTGTCCGCCTTTAAGATCTCTTGCTAATCTTAAATATCCCTCTATATCATCATCATCACCATCAGCTTCTCTAATTAATTTTCTTAACTTAGCTTCCAACAACTCATCAGAGAATTTTTTATCATCGTGAGAATCAATTGCAACATCAAGAAGCTTATGCATGCTCCTGTAATACTTTTCAATCTGATCTTCAGGTACTTCATTCGCAATCAAATTTGCTGCTCTACCTAATTCTTCTTTAGTACCAGGCATATATTCTGGGTCATCAACTGGAGGAGCTTCTACACTTAACTGTGTTGACATGTGTGCTGAAGCTTCAATTGGAGTCTCTTCTTCTGGATCTTCTTCGAGAGTTTTGTAATAAGGATCCTCTGTTCTGTTTTCAACTAGTTTCTCAATAAAACTCTCGAGGATCTTCTTTTCTATTTTTATTGCCATCATCAACCTCACTTTCAGAAATAATTATGCTTCTATGAAGACATTTTCTAATTAATAGCATAAAGAATTGCTATTGTAATTCCTGCGCCCCCGAGAAACCCTGCAGATGTATAGAAAACTGGAGGCCAAGGTTTCCTTAGGTCTTTCATTTCTTGGATGGCCTGATCGCGTATTTCGACCTTTGTCTTTAGTATTTCTATATCTGATTCTAATTTAATTTTCTGTTTCTCGAATTTTAAATCTTGCTCTATTTTTTGTCTATCTAATTCGTAATTGATCTGTAAATTACACTGCTCAACTTTAAACTTATCTTCAACAGCTAGTTTAACTATTGCTTCATCGTTTAAAAGTCTTCCTGAAAATGGTGCTGGTTCGCCCTCTACAATTTTAATAAATACAGGATCTGCAAAACTAAGAGCAGATAATAAAAATCCTAACATAACCTCTCCTTTTAAAAGATTATATTAGGATATCTAAGAAAATAAATCTTTACTAGTACCTTCCGTAATATCTTTTGCGATATAAAGATCCACGCGAAAGTGATTCTTTAATTTCTTTTGAATCTTTAGGTGCAACTATGTTTTGATATCCGGTGGTAGCTCTCATTGATCTAACTTTTTGCAATTCTTCTTTGTGGTCACTTGGAACATTTCCAGGTAATATTACTAACAAAGTTCTATCTTTTCTCGGAGATTGTAAATTATTAAGGCGATTATCACCAAATTCTTTTGGATTTACAAAAGGTTTTAAACTACTTAGCTGGTCTGGGTTAACTAGTCTTAGCTGGAAGTGACCAAGAGTGCCTGCTTCTTTTTTTATATCATCCGGAAGCAATGTACCATCTGCAATAGCATGCCAAAGTTGTCGACCCCTATGATTTAACATTGCTTGCATGGCATCCTCATAAGAGCCGGTACGTTCTACAACTTTTCCATCTATTCCCTTTACCACCATATCAATTAATAACTCGCCATCTTCGTTTCTGAAAGTAGTTCCAGATAGCCCTGACGACTCGAAAAACTCTCTAACTTTACTAGGAACAGGCGTATGACCATGCTTCTGCACATAATCTCTATACTTTTCTCTTGAAGATAATTCTTTTTCTTCGCCAGTATCTCCAGTGTCTTCTTTTAACAAACTAATTAATTTTGGATATTTTCTTTTCATTTTAATACCTTCCGTAATATCTTTTACGATATAAAGATCCACGCGAAAGTGATTCATTTGTTTTCTTTTTCATTGTACAAACGACATATGTCTGACCGTCGACAACAGACTTGTACGGACCGTCAAACTTTGCAGCTCCGGATCCTCCTTTCTTTTCACACTTTTCCTTAGCTTTATCTTTGGACATCTGCATGCTTGACCTTAAAACCTTATGATAGCCCATGACCATATCACCTTTCGGATTGAATTTGTTTTTAAGCTCTTCTCCAGTTGTTTTAGGTTTTTCATCTTTTTTCTTTTTTTCTTCAATGGTATTTTCAGAAATCAAATCAATTAAATTTGGATATCTTTTTTTCATTTTTTTACCTCATTTATGCCTAAGGCATTTAAAAAGTTATTAAGTTCTCTAGGGTCGTCTTTGACCTCTTTTAGCATTTCCTTATATATATGGTCTTTCTCTCTAACCAATTGGCTGTTCTTATCATCGTATTTTTTCTCTAAATCTTCTAGAGCTTTTTGATATTTGATTTCTGCTTTAATTAGTTTTGAGTTTTCTCTTCTTCTAGCTAGTTGGATAGCTTCCGACTCTTTTTTATAAAGATCTTTCTCAATATTTGATTGATCTGCTTTATCTTTTTGCCTTCTGTTTCCTAGAAGATATAAGAAAAGACCACCCGCAGTCAATGCTATCCATCGCCAATATTCTTTCAGTTTGACTATCATTTGCTAACCTTTCCATATTTTAGCAAAGTCTATTGCAGCTTGACCACCGATATAACACATTGCGATCATTCCCCACGTGTCTGGATCTAAACCTGCATATACAAACATAGCTGTTGCTGTTAAGAATACTAATAGTTTTCTAGATATAACTTTCTCTTGCACAGCATCTAAAACACCTTTTGAATTGTTATCTAGATATAGCTGGCTTTTAGATTCTTCAGATAACCTTTGATTAGCTAGTTCTTTTGCCCTGTTGGCAATTTGTTCTCTATTGATCTCCATTTTCATCTCCTTTTAAGGGGTCGTTTTCTTCGAGCATAGAATAAATAGCGTCGACATCAGTTTTTGTGTATTTTTTTACAGCCTTTACTTGCTTGTCTTTGACTATCTGATCCAGCATTCTAATAACATCATTAGACTCGCTAGCAACTCTATCTGCGAAATAAGAAAGGACCTCTTGCATTGAGAGATCTCTTTTAAAACATTGTATTCTAAACTCACTATGAACTTCATGAGGCATGCTTATATGTAATGATTTTTTTGATTTAATCATTACGCTCCCCCTCCAGTTCCTCCGGCAAATGCTCCAAAGCCTTGTGGTGCATCATGCTCTGTGGGACTATCTGTAAAATCTCTAAAAATAAGGTCAGATTCAATATCAAATTGTTTTTCCAGTATTGTTTTAAACCTATCAATGTGTTCATCGTTGTAGTTTGTTCGAATAAACTTTTCTGCACGATTTAGTATCGCCTGTTCAACATTGAGTAAGTTATCTGCATTTAAAATCAACCTAGCAACTTTTTTCGTAAACACGTCAATGTCTATATTAGGTGTTCTCTCTTCTCCCTCATCATCTTCCTCCTGTCTTTCGCTGCCCTTTGTTTTCCCGGCAGCTTTTGCTGCTGGATCTAAAACTTCGCCTTCTTTTGGATCTTCCTGCTCTTTTAGTAAACCTTTCATAAACCTATCATACATGCTCTCGTTAATAAAGTCTGAGTGACCTTCATCATCGATTATAGATTCCATTTCATATTTTATCAATAGAGAGTCGATTTGATCATCCAGCGAATCTTTTGCCAATCTAGTTTTTTTACCAACCTTGACGCCTTCACCTTTCTCAGGTTCAGTATCTTCTTCTTTTTTCTCAAATATTAAATTATAAAGATTCATGTTACCCTCTTATTATTTGTAATATCCTGTCAGCTTTTTTGACTCGGTTTTCTATTATATTCCAGTTTAATTCTTTCATCATTGCTGTTGAATAAGTCTTAACCTCTTTCAGATAGTCTCTATAATATGCATGCTGCCAAACATCCATAACTATGACTGGATAAAATCCCACTGGTACATGTTGTGAGTGCAAGTCTATAACACAGTTCATGTATTTTTGTGTAAACGTGTTAAGATATGTAACTGCCCAGCCGCATCTTGAAGCTGTACAGCATGCTAGAAAATCACGTTGCCAATCGTCAAAAGAGCCAAAGTCTCTTTGTAATCTCATAAATGAAAGAGAATCCATTTTTATCTCTGAGTTTACGTCACTAATATTAGCAAAGTACAGTTCGTGCAGATATGCTGCATTCATATTATATGTTTCATCAATTTTAAGCTGTCTATATTCAGAATGATTAGAGCTTGATATTGATCGATCAACTACATCAAGCTTTGTACCAATTTCATTGAAGTCTTTTAAATATTGTCGATAAAGATTTTTATGATTCTCTTTGTTCTTGTTTGTTAAAAAGTCTGTATTGATTGTAAACTGTTTCTCTTGAGCGATTAAACCTTCATTCAATTTGTTGCTTTCTAATCCTAGATCATCCTTAATTAATTGCTTTATCTTTTTATTGAAAATATAATCCATTTATTCACCTTCAAATTTTTTAATTACTTCTTTGTACGTATATCTTTGCACATTGCCATCTGGATCCCTTATAAAAAATAAATCTCCATTCGACTTAACCAAATAGTGATTAAACCCTTCATCGTCAACAAAGACAAAGGGAGGCTTTAAGACTTTAGAGTCAGGAAGCTTATTAAGCTTTGTGCTCTCAGACAAGAGTCTTCTTAACACTTTTTCATATATATCCATTCTAACCTCAAACTATTTATAAGTATTCAGTTCGAACAGATCTTACTATAATTCCACAACTTTGTAATATTTCTAGGCCATTAGATTTTTTATACTCTTCTAAGTAGATGACCTCTTTTATGCCGGCATTAATAATAGCTTTGGCACAAACCTCACAAGGTGACAAAGTAACATACATCTTTTTATTCTTTGGGTTATTATAGTCACATTTAATCAAAGCATTAATTTCTGCGTGAATTAATCCGCTATGGCCATGCTTAAGTGAATCTCTAACATTTGGACCACCCTTGTGATCTCCATTGTAACCTAGTGATAAGACTTGTGTATTATCTTCAGTGACAATAACTGCTCCAACTTTGTGTTTAGGATCAATTGATCTTCTAGAAATGTTCTTCGCAAAATCCATCCATATACTATCCCAATCAGGTCTATCCATGTTTTATCCTTACAAAAAAAGCCAGATATATCTGGCTTTGTTAATTATCTTTTAAAGTGCCTATGCTTCTACACCATAAGTACTAAAAAGGTTATTAATCGGAATGATTGTATTCGTCTGTACTTCTGGAACGTCTAGCAGGAAATTTTCATAACAATTTTGATGATTTGCCGTCCATACAGCTTTAAAGCTAGGATTACAATGATATCCTATTGGAGCAATCTTTTTATATTGTCTCCCGTCAAAAAAGTCTATATTTTTTGGAACCCTATACACAGCATTAAAGCTAATAAAAACATACATTTTAATTGGCAGTACTACATCCTGATACAATTCTTTTAAGTGAGATGGTATAACACCTAGCTTTGTTTTTGAAAATTCTTCGTAATAATCATCATCAAAAAAGTTTGCAGTTTTCGAATAATACTCAACCTCAGAACCACCTTCTTTAGCTATGATTCTCATGTCTTTTTGACCGAAGGGTAGCTCTATGTTATTCCACAAACAGTATAATTGTTTTGTATATATATTATAATCTCCTAAATCTTGTATCGGTCTGTTGCTAGCGTGAGTAAATACTTCCTTGGTAAATAGTAAAACCTTTTGAGAGTACCCTTTGCTATCAGGACCGGTAATAGGACCAGTGTACCCTTTTAGATCTAAGTCTTTATAAATTAGGTTAAATTCAGGCCTATTCTCCAAATCTTCTAAACCAGATATGGAATCAGTTTCAACTTTATTTTTAAGCTCGTAAAGAACAATATCGTCACCTGCAATTTCAGTATCAGATCCTGAACATCCAGTCAACACGCTGCCTAATAAAGGTAGAATATTAAAAGACTCATTGATTTTAAGTTGCTTATTTTCATATAACATGTCTAAAATTAATTTATTTAAATTATTCTTACTAATTTTCATAACTACTCCATATCAAATATATCGTCTATATGTATATCCTTAGAGAGAGTAAATCCTGCAGCTTTTCTATGGCCACCACCTTTAAATTCTTTTGAGATCTCCGAGACGTCGATATGATCGTGAAAAGATCTTAAACTAACTTTTGTTTTTTTAATATCATGGTCATAATACCATATTAGAGCAAAGTCACAATCAGGAGATAGTTTTGCACCTATCTCTGACATCCAATGAGAAGAGTTGACTACAAGGACATCCATACCTTTGTATTTTCTACTAACAGCTTTCTCGCAAACTTTTTTGACAACAGTCTTTGAGTAAGCTAAAATATAGCTTCCACGTTTGACAGCATCGTCAAAGACGCTATCATCTTCGAATTTCTCAAACTCTTCAAACTCAAAAGGTACCATGTCAAATGCAGCACTAAATTCTTTTGAATACGGTAATTCCCACTTCCAGAGATCACGATCTGTTATGTATTGTATAAACTTCGGAGGTTCTTTTCCTGGATGAAAGAATTCCCATGCCATAGTAGCACCGGATTTACTCATGTCAAATATTGTATTTGATATATCATGGAGTTCTACCATTGCTGACTTATGATGATCAATTACCAAAAGGTTGTTGGCATCTTTGATAAGTTTTTTTGTTACTTTGTTGCTAAAAGAAAAGTCCAATATGACTACGTTCTTTCCTTTTACACAAGGAGGTTTGTCTCCGTGTGAACATGCGTAATATTCTGCTCTGTTTCCTAATAGTTTCCAAGCAGAAAATGCTGATCCAAAACCGTCAGTACAATTAGCATGATAAATAACGCATTCAACGCTACTAGGTTCTAACATATTACTTTCTCCGTAAAGACTTAATGCCTCATATAACTATGGTGTTCTTGACATCTTGGCTCGTAAAGTTCAGAGCCACCTACTTGTATTTTCTTGTTTGCATTACTTAAACTATATTGAGTTTTCTTAAAAGTATATCTCGCATCTTTTTGACAGACTGTGCAGACAGCCTTGCATTTAACAATTCTTGTACAATAAGGCATTATCTTCTGGATCTCTTCAAAAGGTTCACCTAAAAAGTTTAAATCAATTGACGCTATTATAACATCATAGCCCATTTTAAAAAGATCAATACACTCTTGCGCGCTTCCTTCAATAAGAAATAGTTCATCTATAATTACACAATCATAGAAATCAGCGCCAGCATCTTGTTTTTGCATGACATCTAATATCTCTTTTCCTGTATTTACAAGGTGAGCTTCTAGTTTATTAAAATTGTGTGTAACAATCTCTCCTTTTTCTGAGTAGCGATCATCCATCTTCGATTTAAATGCAATAATGTTTTGCTTTTGGTAATGTCGTTTATCAGCCTGCATCAATAGTTTTGTTGTTTTTGAACTGAACATTGGCCCAGTATATAATATCATCTCTGCCATTATTTCAACCCCCACCATGCGACTGTCTTTTCTAGCCCTTCCCAAAATCTAACTTTTGGTTCATATCCCAAGTCTTCTTTTGCTCTTAAAATATCTGCCTTTGTGTGCATAACATCTCCCGTTCTCCACGGTGCGTTTCTTACTTTTGCGCTAAAATTGTTTATAAAGTATGTGAGTATGTCCCCATTTGAAATAGATTCATTGCATGCAATATTATAGCACTCCCCTTCAAATCTTCTATTTTTAAAACCCGCCAAAATGTTAGCGTCAACGACATTGCTAACGTAACACATATCTCTGCTCTGGGTTCCGTCTCCATCAGATCGACACTCCAAACTGTTTTTTGATGCATGACACCATGCAGAAACTGCAGTTGAATATGGAGAGTCGCCGTATTGATTAGGCCCGAATACATTGAAATACCTTAAGCAAACTATGTCTGATTCTGCATATAGACTACAAAACAATCTTGCTGCATCTTCACATGCTGACTTTTGCCATGCATAAGGAGACTTTGGGTTTTTTGTACTAGTTTCAGGAGTCGGAATAACGCTGGTGTCCCCATACACTGCAGATGAAGAAGAAAAGACAACTTTAGTGTTACCTATTCTTGCTGCATCAAAAAGCCTAACTGTTCTATTTAGGTTTAAGTCAGTAGTTTCTGCTGGATATTCAACTGAGAAACTGATTCTAGGAGATGCTGCCAAGTGAAAAACAACATCATAGACACTCGATGCAACACTGTTTAATATGCTGCCAGCAAAATCATCTTCAAAAAACCTTATAAAACTTCTATCTTTTTCTTTTATTATCATCGCAGGGAAAGAACATCTTATTTCATATTCTTCTAAAAACTCTCTATAACCATTTGACATGTTATCAACGATATCAATCGTATGTCCTTCATGGTGTAATCTTTTTACTAAGTTTGATCCTATAAAACCAAAACCTCCAGTAACTAACACGCGCATTATTGCTCTCCTTTTTCTTGAATTATAACATGCGGTGAATTAAAGTTTACTCTCATTCTACATGCATTTGGATATATTTTTAACACATCTTTCACCATTTTACAAAGAATATAAAGAAACTGTAAGTCATACTTTAATGTATCTTTTGTGTTAGATGACCTTAAGACAAAGTGACAATCTAAAACTTCGTTACGAAACATGAACTGAGCGAAAGATATGCACGAAGTTCCTGCAAAAACAAATCTTCTAGAATTTATAGTCTCTTCTCTTGCATATTCATTTATGCCTCGTAGCTCATTTCTAATTTTCGATAGCAAGCTGCTTTTAATTGAATGATAATATTCTTTTTCAGGCTCATATTCTAAAACAGACATATCAATATCACTAAATTGCCCGTTATCATAAAAAGCCAATTGAGTATTGTGTGACTCCATGCTAGTGCTAACTCTTGCAATTTCATAGACTGGTTGCCATAAATCAAATATTCTTGTCATTTCTGAAGATATTATTTGGCTTACAACGTTCTCAACATAACTTAACGTATCTTTGTTCCTAATTACTATGACATTTGGATAATTCTCAAACTCTTCTGCTGCTTCTGAGAACATTTTATGCAATTGCCTAATAGTAACTAAGTTTTGTATTTCATCGCCCCTTATTTGGAAACGTCGCGCGAGTTCTTCAAAGGGTGGTAGCAATATTACAATTCTATTATTTAAATTTTTAATTTCATTGTTTAATCTTTCTTTTGCAAAAAAGTCATTGCGACCATAAAACTGTGCATAAATTACATGAGATAATGCAGACCGATCTATAATGTTCCAGCGATAATTAGTTTTCTTGTGCATTTCTTGGATAAAAGAAGTCTTTCCCGCTAAGTCCGGACCTTCAAATATAACGTTTTGTGTGACAAATTTATCAATTCTTTCCATAAAATAAAACCTCCTAGCATTTATTATACTAGGAGGCTATTAATATTACAACAAATATTAATATTAAACAATTAAAGGTCTAACCTTTGTAACACTAGTACTAGCACCCCAGTTAGGATCATTGTATGCATCAGTTAACCAGATACTATATTCTTGCATATCTTCGGGCGCTTCGCCCCACATTCTTATCCAGCCAGTATTATTCAAGTTATCAGTTATACGAATTCTATAAAACGTTCTTTTGTTCTTTGTTGTCTTCTTAATCATTTCAACAACACAAAACCATGCAATACACTTTTCACCCGGTTCCATAGTTAAGACAGGTTTAACACCACTCTTATTAATCTTTTCCATCAATTCATCCGGAAAGGCAAGATCATTACGAGTTTCAGAGCAAAGATCATGATAGTTTTTAAGTTTCTCAATTCTAGTCCAATCCCACATACCTTTAGTCGACTCAATCAACTGCGGTAAGATCTCAGGCGGACTTTCTTTTTTTGCCTTTCTTAGAGACATACCCCAGCGACTTTTTCTTAGCTTATCATAATTATCAATAATAATTGACATTAATTGCTTATGATTTTCAACAGAACCATTCCACATCTCCTCTAAAGAATGTAGCGCCTCAATCTTACATAATGCAGTAAAACCTGTTTTGTTAAGTTTGCTGTGATACCATTTACCCTCTTCATTAAAAAGCATTTGATCAAGAGAGCTGTACGGTCTATTTCTAATGATTTCTTCAACAGCAGTGTCACCTAAACCTTTGACTGAGGTCAGTGGAGGGACAAAACCCATTTTTTCTTCTGAATAAGTCCATACATCTGTAGAATAATTAACATCAACAGGTAGTATATTATAACCTAATTCTTTAATTTCACTCAAAACTTTTCCAAACTTATTACTGCCATTAAGCATTTGTAAACATGTTGCTAGCCAATCTTTTTCATAATAGGTGTGTAACCATGCAGAATAATAAGAGTCAATAGCATATGAAACTGCATGTGACTTATTAAAACCGTAAGCGGAGAAAGCTTCGATTGTTTCATATAGCTCAACTGCATCATCATAATCCATACCCGATAGGTCAACAGCACCGCCAACAAACTTCTTTCTTAGATCTTCACGTTCTTTGACCTTTGCAGCATTTGCATCGAGAGACTTCTTAACCAGTGTCTTTCGCATCTTATCAGAAGCGCCTTTGTCAAAACCAGAAAGGTCTTGTGCAAGGAGCATAAACTGTTCTTGAAATACGATAAAACCAAACGTTTCCTCTAGTATTTTTCTAATCTTTTCGTTCTTATAAACAATTTCATCAGGTTTAGACTTTACTTTAACATATTTTCTATGCACGCCGGCAGCAAGAGGGCCGGGACGATATATCGCAGTGATTGCACCTAACTCTGCGATGGAAGTTGGTTTAGCCTGTAAACAGAACTTTCTAGCGCCCGTATTTGTGAATTGGAATATCTGGACAAACCTGCCCTTATGATATACATGTTCCCAAACTTTCATGTCATCCTGCGTATTGTAACGGCAATTTAACTTATCATCAAAGAATTCTTTTATCTCTAAAAACGTGGCAGGTCGCCCCTCGTTTCTTGCAATAATTCTACCAATACAATCTTCAACCATTTTTAATGTTGACAAGCCTAAGAAATCGAATTTAAGAAAACCATTTGGCTCTAAGTGTCTAAAGTTCATACCTTCAGACCATGGAGTTTGTAATTCACCTCTAACCTTTATGAGGGGCATATATTTTTCTAGATCAGGACATATCAACACACCACCTGCATGTCGACCAATAGAGCGAGACTCCATAAATAAGCTTTGGACATTGTCTCGAACACGTGGGTACTTATCCATAAACTTTCTATATTTTTCTGAGTATTTCATGCAGTCTTCATGTGTTAGAACATATGTCGATTTTTCTTCATAGTCACCCATTGCTTGATGCATTACTTCATCTTGGAGAGGTCCAGTCATTCGATTAACTTCAGAAAAGTCGATGCCAAAAAACTTAGCAACATCTTTTATAAGTGACTTAAGTTTTAAGGTGTTGAAGTTTGAAACTGGTACAACAGATTCTTCGCCAAATAACTTTCTAGAGCAATTAATTAGAACATCCCGATCACCTGCATCAGTATCAATATCAGGCCAGCCAGCTTTAGCACGATGCAAAAACCTTTCCCATAGTAAGCCATACTTTATAGGATCTGTAGCAGTTATACCTAATAGATAATTAACCAAAGAACCTGCACCAGATCCACGGCCTGGTCCAATTATTGTTTCTTGACATGCTAAATCAAATACTTTTGTCATTGTTAAGAAGTAGTCAGCAAAACCAAGATGTTTGATGTCGGACAATTCCATTGCAGCACGATCAAGATATTCTTTATCTGTGTGAAGACCTTCTTGTTTTAATCTTTCTTTTACAATTCCTGCCAACTGTTGGAAACTAGTCTTTTCAGGGGTTGCAAATGTAGGAAGCTTTGCGTTTTCATCGAACCAAACAGTTTCACATTGGTCCCATGCAATATCATGCGTTCTTTCAATCGCATCGCATATTATCTGATCTTGACCTTCGTAAAAATCATAATGGTACTTGTGTTGTAAGTATTCTTCCCACATCTGACTAGCATTCTTGGGATACAGTTCACACTTTAGATCTTCAAATTTTGGAAGCTCAGGCATCTTGCTACCTCGAGCACCCATACGACCTAGCTTTTTATAAAGCTCGCGAGCCTCCCATGTATCTTTGCTATAATAATGAGAATCTGCTGTTGCAACAAGAGGTATACCTGTAGACTTTGAAAGATGAAGCAAGTGTTTATTTAGTGTATGCTGCACACCTAGGGCATTAAACTGTATTTCTAAATTAAAGTTATCACGACCAACTGCATCGACAAACCGGTCTGCCATATTTTCCAGATCTAGCTGTATCTGGTTAAAACTTTTACCAGTTGCTTCACCCCGAATAGCTAATGACGCAGGATATCCACCGACACATGCTGTTGAGACTATTAATCCTTCACTATGCATTTTTAGAAGATTAAAGTCAATACGAGGAAAACGATAAAAACCGTCTGTATATGACTTCTTTACAAGTGTAAATAAATTAGATAGACCTTTTCTATTCTTTGCAAAGACAACTAAGTGATATCTTCTTTTCCACATGTCTTTGTCAACTTGTTCTGATTTTGTTTCTTCTTCATCTTCAATTACAAGACCTCCTGAAATTTCATCATCAGAATCAATGTCTGTTATAAGCATTTTCTTTTTAAGTTTTTTTGCCTCTTTTACAGCCTCACGATGTGCTTCGTACTGATTACGCCAATCTGACAAAGAAGGAACAAAATAAAATTCAACACCGTAAAGTTGTCGGTAATCAATTCCTTTCTTTTTTAGTTTTTTAGCATGAGTATGCGCATGTGCTAAGCCGTTACCATTACCATGATCAGTAAGACACCATGCATTCATGCCATTTGATAAGACAAAATCTATGTGCTGACTAGGGTACCCTAAACCGTCATAAGGTGAACCTGCGCCGGAATGTGCATGAAGACCTACAAATCGATTAGGCATTATTATTTTAGACATATTGCTCCTTGGTTTTAATATTTAGTTTGTTTTATTATAATTATAAATTATAAGTTTTACACGAATTGGAGAATATATGAAACCAATTGCCAAAGAAAAAAATATTAGGAGTTTAATAAGACACCTAATACTAGAGGCTGTATCATTAAAAAACATAGATAGACTAAATTTTGATAACATAGAAAGTACTTTTACAAATAATGATAAGATAGTTATTTTTGTATTTGGGCCAAAATGCCAATCAAGTGAGTCTCTTAAATCTCAAATACTTGATTTGCAAAGCGTGCATAGTGACGTAAAGTTTGTCAAAGTTAACTCAAAGCAAACAAAAATGATTACATTGCTAAAAGTGACTAAAACACCAACTACTATTATATACAAAGATAATAAGCAATATAAAAAAGTTATAGGTAACAAACCACAGGTAATTAAAAATAATATTAGCGCGATATCGCCAAAGAAGAAAAATGTTAAAAAAGAAAAGAAAGATGTTGAAATTGATGATATAGACACTAATATATTGTCAAGTGACGACATGGAGGCCTACACTATTATAGCCAATGTGATAGATGATCAAGGTAAAATGAGAATGCAATACCCAGACCCGACTTCTGTTGCAGGCATTGATGGTTCTAATTTGGATATTGAGGGATATGCTAGTGAAAAGCCTTTTGCTACACAAAAAGATAAGATGCTAGCTATAGCAAATATACTAACTAGGATTAAGACTGCAGAAGGTATGAACGTTGATGATAAAGTTACCCCAGAACTTCTTAAAAAATACGGCTACTATGACATGTTTCAACCTAAAAAAAGCTCAAGCGAATCGACTGAGGCAGTTGAAAAAGCTAAACAGCAAATTGATTACGACTTATCAGGTAAGTCTGAAAAAGAAATCAATGAGTTACTTGCACAATTTATGGAAGATTTTGATTTAAAGCAGTCTTCAAAGAGAACTATCTATGTTTCAAAAACAAAGAAATTTTTGTTTGGCCCTATCTCTAGTAAAAAGTTTATCGATCGAATGATTAGTGGTGCAGAAAACAACGACTATAAACAATTTATTGATGGTGTTGCTTTGCAAAAGTATGGTGTTAGGCAAGGTGAAAATAAGAAAAAAAGGTTTCAAGCATTATTAGATGCATATATGGAAGCAGAGAATAGACCAGTTAAAACCGAGGAACCCAAAGTAGAAAAAGTTATTGATACAGATGATTCACGCACAGCTGAAGAACCAGCAGGGAAAGATTTTTCAGAAATAATAGAGTTACTTCCAGGACTTTCCGAAGATATTAGAAGAATTAATGAAGACGTAAATGATGCTTATATGGAAAGTACAGTATTTGAAGGAGAAGACCCACGTGAGATGAAATCTTCACTACAGCTTATTGAAGCAGTTTATGACGATGATTTAAAAGGATTGCTACAAAAATATAAAACTTTAATTAAAGATATAGACATTGATGAAGTTTTTGATGATGCAGAAATTGAAGATTATGGAAATCTTTCGTTAGTTTCTTCTCAGGTGTTTAACATGTTAGTAATTAGAGAATACCTCGAAGTAGAAGGATATAGAGAGGGTATATTTAAATTATCAGAAGGAATAGTCGACCTGTTAGACGCTTTTAGAAGAATAGAGAATCAATTAAGTGATGATCGTCTAGATACTGATTTTAAAGAAAGTATAGGATCTGTGGTCTACACAAAGAGTTATACAAATAATAAAGGAGAGACTATAAACGTTTTCTATGAATACGATTACGAAAAAGAGTCTGATACCTCAGAACCTAAACTTCGAGGTGTGTTCATGAATAAAAAAGATCAGAATGGAGTTATAGTACGAGATGATAAAGGCAAGGCTGTGCTAACTAATGATTTTTCTGATTATATAAACAATGATGATCCCGACAAGAATTATGATATACAAATGGATCTAGAATCTGAAGATATCGAAAAAGTAAAAAGACAAATAGAAGGTAGGAAAAAAGCTAGTGAGTCTGGGAAAATACTTAGAGAAAAAGAGGGTGACCAAATAATTGAGTATCACTTTACATTAGGCAAACTTGATTATGTTATTGGTGATGATGGAGAACAAATCTTTGTTGACGAAGATACTGCAAATAATAAAATAGATAAAATATCTGAATTAGATGATGGTGGTTTTAAATTTGACAAACATGCAGTTGTGCGTGAAGTTCTTTACGATCCTGAAGGTAATAACCCGCAAGGAAATGCGCGAATACCAGCTGGAAAAACAGAGTACACATATACAAGAATTAAAACTGTTAATGGCATATCTGTAGTGCAAAGCATGATAGCACAAAAAGGCAGAGCTACTGATGATAATACAAAAGAAATATTAACCAAAGAATTAAAAGAAAGTGATCAAGTAAAGTATGATCAAATTGTTAGTGTAATTAATGATTACTTTGATAATAAATACAAAGACAAAGTTGTCAAAGAAGATTACACAGGATACGATCTCTACGATATATCAGAACCACAACCTGCACAACCTGAAACAGAATCAGAAGAAGCAGAGGAAGCAGCAGAGTTAGCAACAGTACAAGAATCTGATATTATAAACGTCCAGTTTTTCCCTATTGACGAAGAATTTGCTGATGGCCACTTAGAAGATATACAGTCTGATGAAGGAAAAGTACTAGGCGCAACATCCCTACCGGGCAGGAGAATATCCCCTACAAAAACTGCAGTTAAACTGGCAACAAAAACCAAGCTTGGAAGAAAATTAAAAGCAAGAGCAGATGAATACTTGCGAGGTAATGAAGCTATTGAAATACCTTTTACTGATAAGCATGTTGGTAGAAACCACACTGGCGTCGATGTTCCCACACCCGTTGGTTCTAAGGTATACGCAGTAACTGACGGTAAGGCAACATTTACTAAAACTAGAGGTGGTGGTAATACTATTATCTTGCAAGCGTACAAAGGTGATAATCCAACAAATATGTACTATAGATACAAGCATTTACAACTTGTTGCTAGCGGTATAAATACTAATGATGGAAGAATGTTCAAAGCTGGCGAGCAGATCGGAATGTCAGGAAATGACGGTGAGGCAACAACAGGGCCGCACTTACACTTTTCTGTTTCACCTGAAGGGAAAGATTCTGGCAACCTAGAGCTGTACCAAAAGACATTTAAAAATGCAAAGTTTGTTAATTAACTTTTTTGTACATAATATCGCTGTTATCACTAGTATGCTTTATCCCAAACGCATGACCTAGTTCGTGTTTTAAGACATTTAGGTTGTTCTCTGATCCCTCGCTAATATATATTGTCGCAAAGACAAGGTTCTTGTCTGACCATTTGATGTTTGTAACCGCATGCTGATAGTCTTTTACTCTTCCGTCGTCCGACCTTACGACAATAGTGTCTTCAATTCTGTTATGATTGCACTCTCTCTTAAAAATAATATCATTCACAATATTATACCCTCTCTGTTCCCAATAGTCAATTGCTTGGATAAATGATTCTTTGTTAACGTTAGAAGATTCGCAAATAATAACATCAGGTCTATCATGCCATTTTGCGTGATATTCGTAACCAAAACATATAGAAGAAATTAAAAATAAAAACATAAATACCTCCTACTAATAATATAACAGGAGGTATTAAATTTTGCATGAATGTTAGACATGCTGCTACTCTATTTCACCTTTATATCTTTCAACGAGAAGCTTTTCTTCTAGGACACTTCTTTTAATATAATCATCGAGTTCTTTTAGAGATCGACAAACTTTAATTCCAGATGCAGCTAGCATTAAGTTAAACTGTGCACCTTCAGGTAAACCATCGCAGAAATAGACTATAGGCTTATCTAAAGAGTTCATGTAACCTGCTTCAAAAATACTACCCATGTCTTTGTTTCTAGTGTTGCAAATCATCCAGTCTGACTCATGAAGGTGTTTAATATTACCCTCAAATATCTGATCTTGAACAGAACCTTCTGCATCGGGTTGACAAAGGTTTTCATCCTTTGGCGAGAAGTATCTTACTTGATACGCATCAAATACTGCTTTAATATTTTCCACTTCTTCCAACCATTCAGGTGAAAACCACCCGCTAGCTAAATAAACTTTTCCTAAACTCATTATTTTCTCCCCATAAATTGATTGTATTG
>CAACVD010000158.1_pt1 | contig 30439 bp, 35 predicted proteins | sample 2381771 | NCBI WGS metagenome assembly CAACVD01 (sample SAMEA5211965, study PRJEB30684) | marine metagenome | biome: Marine; feature: Epipelagic; material: Water | collected 2015-10-15 | depth 15 m
CACGTAAGATACAAATCTTAACTGTTGTAGAACAACGTGCTAAAGTTGCTGGTAAGCCACAACAAGCGGCAATAGCAAAGAGAGGTAAAGAAGCATTGAAAAAAGCTCATGGTAAAAAGTAATGTCATTTTTAGTTGCTAACGTACCACCTGTAAAAGTTTATGTTAAGAAACAATATTTATATGATCATCAAAAAGGACATGGAGAATTTGTAGAAGGTGTTTGGGCTACTGTTAAGTCAATCCAGGGTAGAGCGCTCTACTTTGAAACGTATCTGCCAGAGTATGCTGCTTTATATGATAAGCTCCCTATCAGTGCTTTTGTTAATTCCCCTGATGTTAAAGATGATCTTCCATTAGAAGAACTAGAACTTTGGGATGCTTTTAGTTATCACATAACAGTAATAGAAAAAACAACTGTACCACCTAGGGCTAAATATTTGTCACCAGCAAAACAATGGTACCAAGGAGAATATTTATTTACAATCGATAGTTGTCATGCAGATCACAATTTACCTAATATAAATTATTCACAAGTTCCTGCAGAACATAAATCTTTTAATATTATAGAATTAGATAACGGACATTTTGCAGCACAACCTAATAATAGAACTTTGTTTTATGATAAATCATTAACACCATCAGAACCAAAGCAACCAGATTTTAAAGTATCTACTATAGAATATAATGTAGAATCTGTAAGTAAATGGACTGCAGGTGATGATACAAATTATTTTTATAAATTCCTTGAACAAAAATAAATAACGTGTTATACTAACATCGATCGCCATAATGGGATCATAACATAACGCTTAACGGAGGTTATATGAATATTATAAATTGGGAACCTTACAGACCATTTACAGTTGGGTTCGATTCAATACTAGATAGACTCATGGATATAAAAACTGAGTCACCAAACTACCCACCATACAATATCAAAAAATTAGATGCTTTGCACTATGTAGTCGAAATGGCTGTAGCAGGGTTTGGCAAAGAAGATATTAATGTGGAGTATGCAGACAACACTATGACAGTTCAATCTGTTAAAACAGAAAAGACTGAAGATAAAAATGTAGTGCATCAGGGTATTTCACAAAGATCATTTATCAGATCATTTGCATTAGGAGATGATATGATAGTGACAGATGCAAATCTAAAAAATGGTTTACTCTGTATATACATTGAGAAGATTGTACCAAAGGAGAAAAAACCTAAAACAATAAATATTAAGTAAATGGATGGGGCATAAAACTGCCCCCTTCAACAGGAGACACATGAACGCTACTACATTAAAAGACAATTTATTAAAGGCTTTGGATGAAGCAATAGACGCCAACAAAGATCAACTATCTGGTGTTGGTGCCGATGATTTTGCTTCATACAAATATATGTTGGGTATAGGACATACCCTGCAAGATATGAAATCTAGAGTAAAAGATGAGTATCAAAAATTATACAAACAGGAGGCAAACAATGTCTAAACAATTATTGCTACCAAAACCTTCAGGTTTTAGAGTCTTACTAAAAGCTAGGCAAGTAGAAGAAAAAACAAAAGGGGGCATAATATTAACTGATGATTCAAGAGAAGCAGCTAAATTTTCTTGTGTTGTATCTGAAGTTATATCTATGGGATCTGATTGTTATCATGATAAGAACGAATCATGGTGTAAAATTGGTGATTGGGTTCTTACTGCTAAGTATGTTGGATTAAAATTCAAGTACGAAGGAGAAGAATACTCAATGATTAATGATGATGAAGTGCTAGCTGTAGTACCAGATCCGTCTAAAATAACACATAAATAGACTTGCATATATCACTTTTATAGTATATTATATTGTACAAGCGAAAAACGCGGATCGCAACCGAAGGAGGTCTAATGGTAGACGAAACTAATAAAGAAGAAATACAGGAAGAACAAGAGGAAATACTTGTTGATCTTCCAGAAGAATCTGAAGGAGAAGCGCAAGCTAAACCTGAAGAGCCAACTGAACAAGAGGCTCCAGTCGAATCAGAGGAGACTATGGAAGACGAATCAGAAGATGAGGAATCATCTGATGAAGATGAAGAAGTAGAAAAATCCGAAGAGGAAGAGGAATCTAAAGATAAAAAACAATTTGGCAAGAGGGCTGAAAAAAGAATCAAACGTCTTGTAAAAGAGAAAAAAGATTTAGAAGCTCAACTTAAAAATTTAAAAGAACAAGAGCAATCTTGGACTTCAGAAAGAAGTGAACTTCAAACTAAATCTAGAGATTCCGAGCTGCAAGCTATTAATTCGTACATAGAAAGATTAAAAGCTCAAGAGAAACAATCCTTATCTGCACTTAAAACAGCAAAAGAAGCAGGAGATATTGACTCAGAAATTAAAGCACAAGATGCTTTAGCTTCAGTCAAAGCAGAAACTTTGATTGCACAACAGTACAAAGTAAGGGCTGAATCTGATGTTAAAGAAGAAAAACCAAAAGAAACTAAAAAACAGCAAAGTACACAAGACTATGCTCCAGATCGTAAAGCTTTAAATTGGCAAAAACGAAATGAATGGTTTGGTGGTAATTCTACTAAAGATCGGATAATGACTCAAGCCGCTATGGTAATTCATAAAGAGTTAGTAGATGAAGGTATCATACCTTCAACAAACGCTGATGAATACTATAACGAACTTGATTCTCGAATCAGGGATGAATTTCCTGAAAGGTTTAAAAATAAAGCAGCTAAAAAAGTTCCAACAGTTTTGAGCGGAACGCGCTCTGCTATCGGGAAAAACCAAGTTAAGTTATCTAAATCAGAAGTTGATATGGCTAACAGACTAGGAGTTTCTCTACAAGAATATGCGCGACAAAAAGTGCGCCAACAGGCGGGAGGTTAGAAATGACACAAGCAACTAAAACGAGCCGTAAAAGTCGGGCTTCGGCAACTCGAAAAAAGGTTTGGGAACCACTAAAAAGATTAGAGATTCCTGAATCAAGAAAAGAAACGGACATGGAATACATATGGGTTAGACACGAATTGTTGAATAATCCAGATGACTCAAATGTCCACGAAAGATTACGCGAAGGCTACGTGCCTGTTAAACCTAATGAACTTGGGGGAGACTATCACGCTGACGTGTTATCTGCTGGCAAACACGAGGGCACTGTTCGTTCTGGCGATTTAATTCTGATGAAAAATTCAAAAGAATTAGTTGAACAGAAAGAAGAGTTTTACCGCGAACAAACTAGAAAAATGGATAGAGCATACAGTAGTGAATATATGCAAAATCAAAATCCATCAATGCCAGTTCGAGACGAGTCCAAAACTTCTGTCACTACAGGTGGTGGACAAAAACCAAGGTTCGAAGAGTAAATCATTAGATTGGCTCTGAGAATCGTATAACTTTTAACTTGCAATAAGGAGAAAATTATGGCAGGATACGGATTAGAACCAGTAAGACAAGCTACTGGTGGAACAATCAGAGCCAATAATTTCTGTGACGGTAACGGATATAGAATAGCAGCTACAGCACCTTCAGCTTTTTTTGAAGGCGACTTAGTTCAATATTCTTCTGGAAACATTGTAACTGACATGGGATCAGCATCCCCTGGCGCAGTAATAGGTGTTTTCTTCGGAGCTGAATACTCAGATAATTCTACTGGCGACGTTAAATTTGTACGTTCAATTCCAGCAAGCACAGTTGCTAAAGCTAAATTCAAAGCTTATGTGTATGACGACCCAAACACTTTGTTTAAGGTTCAAGCAGATCAAGCATCTAGCGCATTAACAGCAGCTAATGTTGGAAATAACTTACAGATTGTAGCATCACCAACAGGCTCAACAGTAACTTTCAAGAGTGGTCTCGTAGCAGACTCTAGCACTATAGCAACTACAAACACTTTCCCACTACAACTTTTAGGTAGTGCCGAAACTGATTTAGGTTTCTCAGCTGCTGGAACAACTATGGACATTCTCGTAAGAATCAACTCACATCAACACCGTTTGGGCGCTACAGGCGTTACAGGTATTGCGTAACATAAGGAGTAAATAACTATGGCTATATCAAGAGGTCAAATCCTTAAAGAACTAGTACCTGGCTTACACGCGATTTTCGGAACAGAGTATTCTAGATACGAAAACGAGCATGCGGTATTATTCGATGAGGAAACATCAAATAGAGCCTTCGAAGAAGAAGTTCTTTTCCCAGGTTTTGGAGAAGCTTCTGTAAAATTTGAAGGTCAAGCAGTGAACTATGCCGACTCTGGAGAAGGTTGGGTAGCAAGATACAATCATGAAACTGTCGCTATGGCATTCTCAATTACTGAGGAAGCTATGGAAGATAATCTTTATGATAAACTTTCTACTAGACTTACAAAAGCGTTAGCTAGATCAATGTCATCAGCTAAACAAACAAAAGCAGCAAGCATATTTAATAAAGCATTCGACTCTACTCAATTAGGTGGAGACGGTGTTGTATTAGCATCTACTGCGCACCCACTTCAAAGTGGTACAACTCAAGCGAACACTTTCACTACACAAGCGGAACTTTCAGAAACTTCTTTGGAAGATGCGTTAATTGGTATTGCAGGCTTTACTGACGATAGAGACATTCCAGTGGCTCTTCAAGGTAAAACTTTACACATTCCAAGACAGTTAGTATTCGTTGCGGAAAGACTATTAGCGTCTCCATACAGACCAGCAACTGCAGATAACGATGTGAATGCATTAGTATCTAAAGGTATGCTACCTGGTGGATACCACGTAAATCACAGATTTACTGGCAGCAAAAGATGGTTCATTAGAACAGATTCTCCACACGGAATGAAAATGTTCAACAGAGCTGGAATTGCTACTTCCATGGAAGGCGACTTTGAAACTGGAAACGTAAGATACAAAGCTAGAGAGAGATACTCATTTGGGTTCTCTGACTGGCGTGGTATTTGGGCATCAAACCCAAGCTAAAAACCTAGGGGGGCATTTTAACGAGTGCCCCTCAAACTAACATGAATGGTGAGTTTATCTCACTGGCCTTAAAGGAGGGCTGTTCATATGCCGACTACACATTTTAGAAATGGAGTATCAAATCAGATTCCAGGGAATCCATTATTTGAGTACCCATACTTAGACCCGTTTAAATATTATTCATATACAAACGATTTTTTCACATATCATGCAGACGAGTGGACTATCACTACAACTGAAGCAGGTGGAGGAGACGCTACTGAAGCGCTTACTTCACAAGCTGGTGGTGCATTATTAATTACAAATGATGCCGCTGATAATGATTTAGATTTCTTACAATTAAAAGGCGAAGCGTTTAAATACGTAGCTGGTAAAAATTTATTTTTTAAAGCTAAATTTAAAGTAAGTGACGCAACACAATCAGATTTTGTAATGGGATTAGGTATCACAGATACTACTCCATTAGATACAACTGATGGTATTTTCTTTATCAAAGCAGATGGTGCAGCAACTATGGATCATTTAATTGAAAAGAACAATTCTGCGACTACGAACTCTTCAGTAGCAACTATCTCTGATGATACATTCGTAACCGTAGCATTCCACTATGACCCAACAGGTAATGGCGGAGATGGTTCAGTAAGAATATTTATTGATGATGCATTGGTAGCAGAAGAAACTACATTAACAAATATACCTGATGACGAAGAACTAACAATTTCTTTTGGTATTCAGAATGGTGAAGCAGTAGCAAAAACAATGACTATTGACTACGTATTTGCAGCGGTAGAAAGATAATGTTATAATATGGGGAGGTGTAAAAACCTCCTCATAACAATTAAAAGGAGTTAACATGGTTGGAAAATCAGATGTAAGATCAAAGTTTATCTCTGATACTACCGCTTTAGATGCCGATGGTATTTCTAGTGCCGCTTCAGTAAGTGGGGCAGGAAACTTAACCATTGGTGGAGCTTTAGCAGATGGTGGATCAGTAACTTTATCTTCAGGAAGAATTGTCACTATTTTAAGTGCAGGTGATGACAGTGGTATAACATTCACTGTTACAGGCACAGACGTAAATGGAGACGCACAAACAGAGGTTATAACAGGGGCAGACACAGGTACTGCAACTGGTTCAAGTTATTTTAAAACAGTAACACAAATTGCTGCTAGTGGTGCAGCCGCAGGAAACGTTTCTGCAGGTATAAACAATAGCGCAGCAGACGTAATTTTTGCAGGACGTATTAGATTAAAAGGTGCATACATTGTAAATGATGCAGCAGCTGGTACTGTCGAATTTAACGACGCATCACCAACAGGAACTACTTTAATGAAAGTAGGAACTGTAGCTTCAGCAACTGTAACTAGAGATATCACAGTTCCAGATGAAGGAGTATTATTTCCAAACGGCGCTTATGCTAAATTTGAGGTGGGTAAGATGGAAAGTCTTACATCATTTATAGCATAACGTGTCAGAAGAAATACAAAATAAACTAGAGATTATCGAAATGAAGGGTGAGCTTAAATTGTTAAATCAAAAGATAGATACTATCAAGAGTAACGATTTATGGCACATGGAAAAAGCAATTAATAGTATACAGAAAATTATATGGACTGTTGGCGTTATGGTTTTTGCACAATTTGTTTGGTTAATTAAAACAGTATTCATGGGATAGGAGGACTACGTGGTCACTTCTGGCACTTATACTTTTAATCTAGACACAGCTGAAATCATACAAGAAGCGTATGAACGTTGTGGTGTAGAAACTAAAAGTGGTTATGATCTAAAAACAGCAAGGCGTTCACTCAACTTGCTTTTAACTAAATGGGTAAATGACGGAGTAAATTTATTTACTTTAGATTTAGAAACATTTAATATGACTAAAGATCAAGACTATATAGAGATGAATGCATCTATTCGTTTAGATGTATTAGACGGAGTAATTAGGGATATCTCCGATGCTAGTAGCCCACAAGACATTTCATTAGAAAGAATTAGTCTTGATGAATATTTACAAATACCAACAAAAAGTGATACAGGAAAACCAGTTCAATTTGCTGTAGAAAGAAATGCTCAATTCACATCAAGTGGTTCAGCAAATCACAAAGTTTATTTGTGGCCTGTACCAGATCAAACTTATTATCAGTTTTTAACTTGGAGCATTAAATATCCACAGGATGTATCGGCAACGTATACACAAAATCCACAAATACCAAGAAGATATTTACCAGCTTTAATCAGTGGTCTAGCTGTAGAGTTAGCTATGAAAAAAGCACCTGATAGAATGCAAATATTAAAACCTTTGTATGATGAGGACTGGTCTAAAGCAAAAGATGAGGATAGGGAGAGAGTAAGCTTTTACGTACAACCACAGGTTTACTAAATGGCTAAATACGCAAGAGGTAAACATGCGGTCTTCATAGACGATCGCACAGGATTTAAAAAACCTTACAAAAATGCACGTACCGAGTGGACAGGTATGCGTGTTGACAAATCAGAGTTCACACCTAAACATCCACAATTAGAACCACAAAAATATATTAAGAGTGCTAGGGGTAATGTTTTATTTAAACCTAGAACTGATAACGATTTAGCAGGTCAAACAACTACAGTAAGATTAGGGCCACTGCATGGTAAAGCATCATTAGCAGTTGGTGCATTTTTAAGACCACCACAAATTTCAGTAACAGAAGAAGCACAAGGTTTAGCTATGTCTGCACTACATGGTGCAAATGAAGTTATTATTCCTCAAACTGTTAGTGTAACAGGTGTAGGTGCAACATCTGCAATAGGAACTGTAATTATAGATTTAACTGAACAAGCTGAAGGATTAGAAGCTACTGCAGTTCAAGGAACTGTTAAAATAGGTGGACAAGAAAATGCAGAAGGTTTAGCAGCAACTGCTCAACAAGGCACAGTCATTATACCAGTAATAGTTGATCCTAACATGACTGCTATTTCATGGGGTGAAGATTTATACGGAGCATTCCCTTACACTAGAGATGAGGTAACAACAACTGCACAACAAGGAACTGTAGTACCAATGATAAGTGCTGTAGTATCACAAGAAGGAACTTCAGCAATTCTAGGTGATGGAACACAATACGGTGGAGTAATATTAAACTTCGCTGTACCATTAGGTGAAAACAATAGAACACCAGCAGGCGTTTCATGGGGTGAAAATGCTTGGGGCGATATTGGATTTAGTAAAGATCAAATCAATGCAAACATTGGTGAAGTACAAATTGGCATAGGTGCACCAGCTCCAGGAGTAGGTGGTTGGGGTGAACAAGCTTATGGTGATGGAGTATGGGCTGCTGATCCTGATACGTTGACAATGACAGCTCAACAAGGTATAATCACTGTTGTAATAGATGAATCAGCTTATGGACAAAACCTATATGGTAAAGGAGATTGGGGCGATTAATGGCACTAACATACGTACAACTTAAACAAGCAATACAAGATTTTTTAGAAAATGATGCTGCTGAATTTACAGCCGCTACAGGATCTGGTGTAGCTCCTATAGATGTATGCATTGAATTTGCGGAAATGCGTATATTCAGAGAGGCAGATGTAGCAGCTTATCGTAAGACTATTGAAACTACATTATCAGCTAACAATACATTTCTAGATATACCACAAGATTTATATGTTACAAGATACATAAAAATATTAACAGGTGAATTTTTAGAAGAAAAAGATCAATCATTTGTGAGAGAGTTTTCACAAAATTTTAGTGCTGGAGTATCGTCTTTACAAGGCACTCCAAGGTACTACGCTCTCTATGGAGAGGGGGCATATTCAGCTTCAGACAGAGGTATGAAATGGTTATTTTCTCCTCGTGCAGATGTTGACTATACACTCGAAATAGGGTATACTATACTACCAACGGGGCTGAGTAGTTCTAATGCTAATAGTTATTTAGGCGACTACGCTCCTGACTTGTTACTGTATGGATGTTTGTTAGAAGCAGCTTCATTTATGAAACTAACTAATGATCAAGGATCTAGGTATCAAGCTTTATATGATAGAGCTTTACAAACTTTCATAGGACAGGAACAAACTAGAAAACGAACCGATGAATTTGTCAGCGGGGAAATGGGAACTTATAAAAGGGGATAAAATATGGCAGGCTTAACATCAGCAATCACCACAACTTTTAAGAAAGAGTTGCTAGAAGGAGATCATGATTTCAATAACGGAGCTGATGCATTTAAAATTGCATTGTTCAAAGCGAATTCTAGTATTTCTGGTACTTATGGTGCAGCAACAACTAACTACTCTGACGTAACTGGTAACTCGGATGAAACATCTGGAACTGGTTATTCATCAGGAGGAAATACATTAACAAATGTAGATCCAACCACTTCAGGAACAACAGCATTTGCAGACTTTGCAGATACATCATGGACAAGTGCTACGTTTACAACAAGAGGTGCAATCATTTACAATACAAATGATAGTAACTCCGCTGTTATGATTATAGATTTCGGTGCAGACTTTTCTGTATCAGGAGGTACGTTTACTGTAGAATTTCCTACAGCAGGTGCTTCAACAGCAATTTTAAGAATAGCGTAGAGGTAGACAATGGCATCAACATGGAGTAATCTTGGAATAAGATTAATGGCAACAGGTGAGAATGACGGAACCTGGGGCGCACAAACAAATGATAACTGGAATCGTATTGAAGACGCATCAGACGGTATTGCTACAGTTGCAGTTTCAGGAGCGGTAAGTTTAACATTTACAACAGAACCAACATCTTATGCAGATGAAAATGGTCGTAACAAAGTTTTAGTATTTACTGGTTCAGCTGGTAGTACACAAGCAATTACTTTTCCAAATATAGAAAAAACATATTTCGTACTTAACGATTCTAACTCTATCCTAACTTTACAAGCAGGTAGTGCTGCTCAAACAGTAACTCTACCAGCAGGTAAAGACATGGCTATTTATGTAGACGGATCAGATGAAGTACACAACGCATTAGCTAATTTACAAACGACTACACTTGCAGCAAGCGGTAACATAACTGCTTCGTCTACATCAGGAAGTCAACCGTTTATTAACATTGAAAATACAAACAATGGCGCAACAGCAGGATCTTTAAAATTCATAAATGATAGAGGTGCAGCTGGTGTGGATGGCGACCTTTCTGGTACCATTACTTTCTTTGCAGATGACTCAGATCAAAACAATCAAGAGTTTGCACGTATTGAAGGTAAAGCAGTAGACGCTACAGCAGGTAGTGAAGAAGGTGGATTAGACTTTTATGTTGCAGAAGTAGATGGAACAGTTACAAAAGGTATGGCTATTGCAGGTCATGCATCTGGTGACGGAGACGTAACTGTAGATATTTCTACGCACGACGGATCAAGTGGTGGTCTAAAATTAGGGGGAACTCTAGTTACATCAACTGCTACTGAATTAAATTTGTTGGATGGACAAACTGCTTTGTTCACAACAGGTAAAGCAATAGCAATGGCTATTGTCTTTGGTTAACCAATAAGGAGGATATACAATGGCTGTACCAAATATAGTTAACGTAGCTACAATCAACGGTAAAGTTGTTACTGGAGCATTGGACACTACAACAACTACTGCATTGTTAACTTGCGCATCGGATCATGTTTATAAAATTAATAGCATATTAATTTCAAACATTGACGGATCAAGTGCTGCTGACGTTACAATGACAGTAAGATCAGATGGATCAAATGATAGACATATTGCAAAAACTATTTCAGTACCTGCAGATTCTACATTAGCTTTAATAAGTAAAGATACAGGTTTCTATTTAGAAGAAGCTGATATTATTAAAGGTGGAGCATCTGCCAATGGCGATTTAGAATACTTAATATCATACGAAGATTTAGTAGATTAATTTAAGCGAGTTATAATATGGCAAATACATATTGGGCTTGTTTGGATTCTTCCAACAAAGTCGTAAACACTATTATAGTTGATAGCACTGATGCATCTAATGAATCAGAAGGTGTAAAGTTTTGTCAAACCGTTGTAGGCTCAGGCCCAGACGGTGACATAGTAAGTTTTAAATCTTATGATCCAACAGGCACTTACGCAGCTGGAACATTAGCCAGCATAGACGGTGAATGGAGCGATACGTACAATCAATGGATTGAACCGAAACCATTTGCATCTTGGATTTTCAATACTTCTACAAAAGTATATGATCCACCAACTGCAGAACCGAACACAACTTTTTACAAAGAAGGTACAGCTGATCAAAAAGATGTGTACAAATATTGGGATGAAACTCAAGTTCGTTGGGAAGGTGAGTGTCCTGAAGATACTTTAGATGAAAACGATAATATAGTTTTTGGAGACTTTAAAGTATATTGGGATGGATCTAATTTAGAATGGGTTAAAATATAAGGAGTAAATATGGCAGGCGTAAATACAATAACTAAAGACTTAGGCTCTTCATCTTTTGCAAAAGACAATGGTGGGATAATAGGCCCATCTCAGTTAACTAGATTCGCAGAAGACCAAGCAGCAGCTACTACACAATTTAACTCAACAGGCACGTTTAACGCAGGCCAAGCTACTAACACAGCAAACATATTACTTGTTGCTGCTGGAGGCGGCGGCGGAGGTGGAGCTGATAACAACCGTCAAGGTGGCGGTGGAGGAGGCGGAGGCGTTCTCTTTAATAGTGCAAATACCAACAGTCCAAGTAATAGTGCGGTAGCAGTCCCTCAAGACGCTGTTCCTGTAACTGTGGGTGCTGGTGGTAATGGTACTCCAAGTTCGGGTGTAAACAGTGCAGGATCTAATGGAGGTAACTCTGTAGTTATAGCAAGTGGTACAACATACACAGCTTTCGGTGGCGGAGGCGGTGGAGGCGGTTCTAATGCCCCTCCTCAAAATGGAGGATCAGGCGGAGGCGGAGCTTCTACTGGCCCAGGTGCATCTCCAAACGCACCAGGTCAAGGTAACACAGGTGGAGATAGATCAGGTGGAAACACTTGCCCATCTGGTGGTTCAGGATCTGGCGGAGGCGGTGGCGCTGGTAGCGACGGCCTAACAGGCGGTAATGGATCTCAACCAGGTAGAGGTGGTAACGGTGGAAACGGTTCCCCATACAATGTAGGAAATTATTCAGCTACTGTTGCAGGCGGTGGTGGAGGTGGTACTGTAAAAGGTAACACAGCAGGCGGTAGTGCTGGCCCAGGTGGAGCTGGTGCTGGTGGAACAGACGCAGACGGATCAAACGGTTCAGATAATACAGGTGGAGGTGGTGGAGGAGCAGGTTCTTCTTGTCACCCAAGAGGTAACTCACCAAATAGAGGTGGTGGAAATGGAGGTAGTGGTAAAGTAGTAATACATGAAGCTGCTGTTCCAGGCGTAACCTTTATAGCTCCAGGCATGTGGAATCAAAAAGATGTATTCGACAGAATTGAAGCAGGAAGATGGAAATCAACATCAGGATAAACTAACACTGGGGGTGGGAGACTGCCCCCTCTTTTACAGGAGAGTGTGTGTATTTAAATAAACTAGAACAAGAATTAAGAGACTTGCATATTCCGTTAAAGGAAGATGATGTATTAGATCTTTTACAAATAAGAAAACGATGGCCTTTAAAATATCCATGGGGTCAATACGGTGTAGAAATATTAAATAGCAGTGGCATATTAGTATTTCCTTTTTATAGTTACGATGGTTACTTTGTCTATGAAGAATGGAAAAAGTATTACGACAACGGTTTTATGACTGTGTTAAATAGTGTACTAGATTTAACAAAAGAATTAAGAGAATTAGATTTAATCTGCAAAAGACTAGTAGGTGATACAGTAAATGCAAACTTTGTTTTTGCCAAGCCAGGGGGGCAGAAAATAAGTTACACTGTGCATGAACACGACTTTGATGTGGTCGTTAAACAAATATACGGAACAGGACATTGGTTAGTTAGTAATGAAGAAGTTACACTAAAAGCCAATGATACTTTATTAATTCCTAGATTTACAAGACACGAGGTGACTAAAACAACAGATAAAAAATTATCTATTGGTATAACTATTCCGTGATTTGTTTAGGTATAAATCGTAATCATAACGCTTCTGTTTGTTTAGTTAAAGATGGTGAAGTCTTACTGCATTTAGAAAACGAAAGATTAACAAAAATAAAATACGACTGTCTTCCAATACATGCTATGTTAGAAATAACTAAGTATGTAGATCACATAGACAGATTAGGTATAGCAGCTTTCTCTAAACAAGATATAGATTATTGGGAAGGCAAAGATATATTTACACATCTTGTAGATAACTTATCTCGCTCATTCAAAGGTAAACCATTTAAGACTACAGACTTAAGTAGTCATCATCATCAACTTCATGCTGCTTGTAGTTTTTACAACTCAGGTTTTGAAAATGCTTTATGTATAGTTATAGATGGTATGGGTTCAGAAGTTTACTTTAAACTAGATGATCAAAGAGTATATGGCAGAGAACACACATCAGTGTTTCAAGGTTCTTATCCAGCATCTTTTGAATTATTAGAAAAACACGTAAGCTATCCTACAGAAGTAACAGGTAAAGTAGATATAGATAGCAGGATACATGTCAGTAATCATATTAGTCCAGCTCAAGCATTTGGTCACAGCTCTGAATTTTTTGGCTTTGCACATATGGACGCTGGCAAACTTATGGGTATGGCTAGTTATGGCAAACCTAATGAATGCGTTCCGCCAATATACACAGATGGTAAATTAAATAATAGACTTTTTTATATAGATGACAATCTAACTAAAATGTTTATTAATAATAAAAATTATCCATACATGGATTTAGCTAGAGATAACTTTCAAGCTGGAGCAGACTTTGCATATGCCTTACAAACAGAAACTCAAAAACATGTAAAAGAATATGTGTTAGATTGGGTACAGAAAACCAAGACAAAAAAGGTTTGTTTGAGTGGTGGTTACTTCTTGAATTGCGTAGCCAATTATGATATAATGAAATCGTTACCAGATGATGTTTCTTTGTATATAGAACCTTTATCTAACGATGCAGGAACTTCAATGGGAGCAGCTAAGATGTTGTATCATGGTGAAGCAAAAGATATGACAATTAGAAAACAGGAGAATATATATTATGGTCGTAACACATAAAGAAGTTGCACAGTTACTAACAGAAAATAAAATAATTGCTGTGTTTCAGGGGGCATCTGAATCAGGCCCAAGAGCATTAGGTAATAGAAGTATATTACACAATCCAGCCAATCCTAATGGTAAAGACAAAGTAAATACAGTAAAGAAACGAGAATGGTTTAGACCGTTCGCAGGTACAGTTTTGTACGAGTATGCAAAAGATTGGTTTGATCTAGGTAAACAAACTGAGTCACCATTTATGATGTATGCCGTAGATGTAATTAAATCTAAACAATCTTTGATACCAGCTATAACACATGTAGATGGTACATGTAGAGTTCAAACTTTGCGAAGAGAGACAAACAAAAACTTTTATGATTTGATAAAAGAATTTTACAATCTAACACAGATTCCAATATTATTTAATACTTCATTCAACATAGCAGGTTATCCTATTGTACAAACTTTAAAAGATGCAAAGAATGTAGTTGAACAATCTGCAATAGACTATTTATATCTACCTGAAAGCAAGGAGTTAATATGATATTAGATTATAATTATTGGTATTTTAACCAAGCCATGCCAAACAATATTTGTGAAGATATAATAAAAGTAGGCAAAGATAAAAAACTAGATGTAGCATTAGCTGGTGATAATACAGACCCAGCTAAACAAAATTTAGAAATTAGAAATTCAAACATCTCTTGGATAGATGAAGATTGGTTATATGGTTTAATATTTCCATTCGTACATGAAGCCAATACAAATGCTGGTTGGAATTTTCAGTACGAAAAATCTGAGCCAGTTCAATTCACAGAATATAAACCAGGACAACATTATGATTGGCATTATGATTTTAATTCAGATGGTGACACAATCAGAAAGTTATCAGTTGTAATATCTTTAAGCGATCCATCAGAATACGAAGGTGGTAATTTTATGTTAAGTAATGCAAATGTTATTAAACCAGCAGAAGAGTTAACTGTTTCTGAATTAAAACCAAAAGGAAGCCTTGTAGTATTTCCTTCATTTCTATGGCACAAAGTTATGCCAGTCACCAAAGGTGTTAGATACTCAGCAGTGTCATGGTTAAGAGGAAAAAATTTTGTATGAGTTTTGCAGAAGATAATTATTTAGTTGTACCAAATGCAATAGATAAAAAGTTTGCTAATTTTCTTTACCAGTATATGTTACTGCAAAGAAACATTGCTAAATTTAAATTTGAAACTAAATATATAACTTACTTTACTGTAGACCATGGAACGTTTGGTGATCGTCAAGTACCTCAAACATATGGAATGTATGGTGATCCAGTATTTGATTTACTATTAGAAAAAGATATAAGACCTATATTAGAAAAAGAAAGTAAATTAAATTTATATTCTACTTACACATACTACAGAATATATAAAAAAGGTGATGTCTTAAAAAGACATAAAGATAGACCATCATGTAAAATTTCTACAACGATGAACATAGGAGGAGATGAGTGGCCCATTTATTTAGAACCATCTGGGAAATCAAATAAAAAAGGAGTGAAGGTAAATTTAAATCCAGGAGATATGTTAATGTATAGAGGATGTGAGTTAGAACATTGGAGAGATGCTTTTGAAGGAGACGATTGTGCTCAAGTATTTTTTCACTTTACTGATGATAAAAATTATATCTATGATACAAGACCATTCTTAGGATTACCGCAATATTTTAAAAATGATTAAAGTAACACGTATAGAAAACGACGATCTAATTAATGAGTTGTTAGATTTATTAGAATATTGGAAAGCTCGAACTCCGATATTAGAAATAAGAAATACAAAAAATAAAACACAAAACGGATATCAGACTGGTAATGTTTTGTATCCTACACTACATTCAAAGTTAGTTAAAGAATTAAAATTAGAAGAATACAACTTTGATCACATGCATTTGATAGAATACTTTGAAGGAGGTCATCAAGATGTTCACAACCATGAGGAATACGAAGATAGATCATTCATACTTTATCTAAATGATTCTGATGGTGATACGGTATTTTACCGAGACAATGAAGTGATAAGTACAAAACCTAAAAAAGGTAAGCTAGTTGTATTTGATGCTAATATAGAACATGAAGGATTACAATCTACACTAAGTAAACGAGTTGCAGTAGGAGGACTTAAATGGAAGTAATAACAGAGAAATTTTTTGCTACGGGTATTGGATATTCGTTAAACGAAAACAATAAAAATATAAAAGATAAACTAGTAAAGAGATGTTTAGAAATAAAAAATAGAACAAAAGCAGGTGGCGAAGGTTGGTTAGCTAATAAGACTTATAACACAATACACACAGATTATAATCTACTTGAAGATAAAACATTTGCTGATTTACACAACTGGATATTTGGTAAAGTAGGAGAATATATGGGTAGTAATTATATTAAGTCTAATGTTAAACCAGAGAATGGTTGGTTTAATATATACAATAAAGGAGATTTTCAAGAGTTTCATTTACATACAGGCTCTGCATTATCTGTTATATACTTCTTGAAGTCACCAAAAGGAGGCAGCAAAGTGTGGTTTAAATCACCAGTAGAAGATATGGTTGAGTTACAATACAATAAAGAAGACCCATATGCTCATGTCACACATGAATCTGTTGAAGGAAAACTGCTAATATTTAGAAGTCATATACACCATGCAGTTGAACAGCACCCATTAGATGAATCTAGAATAACTTTAGCCTATAATTTTGCAGTCCAGAAGGCTTGAATATTACGTAAAAACATGGTAAATTAGAAGGGCTAATTTATTTAAACGAAGGAAAACTATGCCCTTGGTCAAATTAACAGCTCCTGCGGGAGTTGTAACAGACATTACGGATTATCAAGCAGGATTAAGATACACTGATTCAGACAAGATAAGATTTAGAAAAGGTGCTCCTGAAAAAATAGGTGGTTGGGTTAAAAGAGAAGCTTTTAGTTCTACTACTTTATCTGGAGTATGTAGATCTATCTTCAATCACCGAGATTCTACTGGTAAAAAATTTAATTTTTATGGCACAAGTACACATGTTTTCATGGAATTTGGTGATTCTGTTTATGACATTACACCTTTTAGAACAGATACTCAAACTCTGTCAAATCCTTTTACCACAGGATCAGCAGGTAGTAGCACTGTCACAGTCACAGATGCCAATCACGGAGTTACCAGCACAACACCTCAATCTAGAGTCGTAATAGAATCTGTAGGATCAGGAACCACAGACGGAGTTACAATTACAGCTGGTGAATATTTTGTAGAATTTTTAACAGCTAACAGTTATAATATAACAGCAGTCTCAGGGGGCACAGGTAGTATATCAGGCACAGCATCATCAGGATCTACATCAGGTGGTGGCACAGTTACAGTAAGATATTTAACAAACAATGGCCCATCAGATGCTACAACAGGATTTGGTTGGGGTGCTGGAACTTATGCATTATCTACATGGGGCACAGCTAGAACAATCGCAGCTGGTATTGTATTAGAACCTAGAGTATGGTCATTCGATTCTTTTGGTGAAGACGTAATAGCTTCTACAGCAGACGGTACAGACACTATATATTATTTTGACATTAGTGCATTCTTGGCAGGCGCTTCTACTTACAGAGGTGTAACTTTATCGCACTATGTAACTAACACATTAAGTGGTGACGCAACACAAATACCAACTAAAACTGGTAGAGTATTAGTATCTACACCAGATAGACACATTTGTGTATTCGGTTGTAATCCACAAGGATCTACAGATTTTGATGAAACAACAATTCGTTTCTCTTCACAAGAAAGTTTATCTACATGGAATGCTGATATAACTAATACATCAGGTTCACAAAAACTAGGAACAGGTAGTAGAATAGTTTCTGCTACAAAAGGTCGTGGTCAGATGTATGTTTGGACTGATAGAGATTTATATAGTATGCAGTTCGTAGGCCCACCATTCACATTTTCTTTCCAACAACTCAGTGAGGCGTCAGGTTCTTTGGCACCTAAAGCTCCTGGTATGGTTGAAGGTTTAGCATACTGGATGGGTTTAGATAACTTCTATGTTTACGATGGTGCAGTTAAAACTTTAGAATGTCCTGTAAGAACTACAGTATTTGATAATATAAATAACATACAAAGAGAAAAAGTTTTTGCCGCAGTCAATACTAAGTTTCAAGAAGTGTGGTGGTTTTATCCATCAGGAACTAATACAGAAATAACAAACTATGTAATTTATAATTACGTGGATAATACTTGGGCTATAGGTTCTTTAGTTAGAACTGCTTGGACAGATTCAGATATAGAAGAGTTCCCATTAGCTACAGATTCTTCAGGCAATGTATTTGAGCATGAGAACGGAGTCAATGATAATACATCAGCATTAGCAGCTTCAGTTGAAACTGGATTTTTTAATGGTGATGAGAATGGTGATAACTTAATATTTATGAGTAGAATTATACCTGACACTACATTCTTTTCAGGTTCTCAAATAAAATTTCAAATGAAATCAAAAAGGTATCCTAATGGTAGTGAGATAACCAAAGGGCCTTTTACACTATCATCTTCAACAACCAAATTAAATTTACGTTCTAGAGGCAGATCATTTCAAGTAAAATATTTTTCAGATGCAGCAGATACATCTTGGAGACTTGGAACTTGGAGAGCTGAAGGACAAGCAGACGGAACAAGATAATGAGTTTATTTAGTAAGGGAGTATACCCAGAGTTATCATACGAAGAAAGAAATAACAATTCTGTATTCGCTAGAACATATGATGCTTTGATTAATATTCTACGATTACGCGATGCTTCAGAAGGTGAGATACCTGTAAAGATTGCTGATCAAGATCAACAACGATCAATGAATTGGTTTCTAAACTAATGGCTATACAATACAAAAATTCAGTAAAGTCTGTGACTACAACAGGTTCTGATCAAACGATATATACCTGTCCAACTTCTACAACTTTGATACAATTTACAGCAATAGTTAAAACATTTACAATTCATAACACAACAGGTGGTGGTGGCACAGTGGATGTCAAAGTAACAGACTCCAGTGCTAGTGCAACACACACCATTAATCATTTTACATCTAGTGATTTTGCAACTAAAAAGACAGTCGATGCTACGAGCGGTGGGCCGATTGTTTTAGAATCAGCTGATATATTAAAGATAGATACCTCGGTGCAACCAGCAAATGTCTTGGTTTCTGTCATGGAAATAAGCGATAGTATAAAAGGAGCTTAGTTGCCCCCTTTACATTCGTATAAAAATGGAGTATAATATACATATATGGCTACAGGTATAGAAAGTTTAGCAGGCCCCGTAAGTCCTGGAGATATAATTATGAGACAAGAAGAAGCCCCAAGAGGAGCAGCTGCATTATTAAATAAGATGTTAAATAAAGGCACTAGAGGTATGTATAAACTACCTGAACCTGATAAAGATATGCCGTCATTTATGAAGTCTGCTACTAAAAACCTAGATAAAATGGCACAAAGTGATACTATAAATATCATGGCAGGAGAACTAATAAGACAAGGATTTGATCCTAATATGATAAGACAAATGGACTCTATGGGTATTCAACAATTATATGAGTCAACCTTTGGTTCACAAAGAGATGCTCAAGAAATGACAGCTGTTGATCCATCTGATTTTAGAACTATATTAAAAATGATACAATCTGGAATGTCCGAAGCTGAAATAGAAGAACAACTTGCGGCTGCAAAATTTCCAGGTAACTTTACCGAAAATAGACAAGAAGTAAAAACACTCCCTACTAATTTAAAAACTGGCCCAGACAATCCCGAAACATCACTGGCTTATATAACAGATGAAGAAAAAGGAATATTAGCTATGTTAAATCCTGGCACACCACATGAAGGGCCTGAAGGTATACCATCTTATGATGAAGGCGATTACTTAACAGATATTGGTTACACACCTCAACAAGCAAAACAAGCGCAAGAACGTATAAAAGATGTTCAGATAGATGTGTCCACTCAAGAAGGTCAAGAGAAGAAACAAGAGTTTAGAGATAGAACAGGATCAGATGTTGTATCAGATGCAGAGATGGCAGCGCGTGGTATTACAGATAGAGATAGTACTGAATTTAAAAAATTAATACAAGCAGGCCCAGGCGGCGATACATTTGCTCAAACAGTTTTAAAATCAGATGATCCACAGCAAACATTTTTAGATAGTGATGTATATAAACAATATGAAGATCTTATAAATCAGTATGAACCGTTAACAGATAACGTTGAATTTGGCCCATTCTTAGAAATGTTAACAAAAGGATTTAGCGGCGCGTTCAAACCTAAAGAAGAAAGATTAGAAAGAGAAGACGATACCATGACTAAAGAAGGTTTAATGGAAAAAATTAAAAAAGATACTATCGGTGGTCGTACAGAGTTTTTTAATTTATTAAAAAGATTTGCACCAGAAAAATTTTACAAAGCTACAGGCATGCCTGCAACTTCAGGCAACATAGAAGATTTATCTAAAGTTCAATTTAAAGATACAAGTCAAATAGCTAAAGACTTTGGAAAAGATTCACAACAATATAAAGAAGCTATGGCTTTAAATAGAAAAATAGATGAAGCTAGAATGTTAGTTAATAAAAAGAAAGATGGTCAACGACCTCAACAAGGAGGGGGCAGACCTATAGAAAAACCTGCAGAAGAAAAAGAAGAAAAAGATCAAAGCGAATATGCGGGCGCTTTTGACGTACCAGGCACTATGATGTTTGAGGGTCAAGAAGTTCCTGTAGGAAGAAGATTCACCACTTCACCAAAAGATGCGGCAGAGGCTATGCAGTATGCAACTCAAGGCGGTTTTAATCAACTAGAACCTTTTGCACAATATGTTAAAAGAAGAAGAGAATTTTTAGGAGAAGATGAAGATGAGTTTTTTGATGAAGATGGAAATGTAATTTACAGTGGAGATGTTGAAAAGTCTTTAGGGGGGAGTATAACATAATGTCAATATTTAGTTTTTTATTTGGGGATAAAAATCCACCACCAGTAGAAACAACTGGTATAACAACAAGCGAAATACCTAAATACATTGCGGAACCAACAGCGCAAATAATAGGTTCAGCTATGGATGTAGCTAAAGAAGGATTTGTACCATATACAGGCCCAAGACTTGCTGGATTTCAACAAGATGAATTAGATGCTATGCAAAGAGTTAGAGACACGCAAGGTGTTGCAGGTCTTAGAACAGGTCAAGCATTTACTGCAGCGACTGCATCAGGTGCTCCAGCTTTAACTTCAGTCAGTCCTTACATGACAGATTACATGACTAACGTTGCAGATGTAGCCGCAGGTAAACTTAGAGATCAATCAATGCGAGAACAACAAGACATAGCAGCTAAAGCTGTAGGTGCTGGCGGATTAGACAACACACGTTTCGCTGTATTAGAAGCAGAAAGACAAAAGAATTTGCAAGAAGGTTTAGGAGATTTATATACCAAAGCACAAGCATCAGCATACGAAACTGCATTAAAAGCAGCACAACAAGATAGAAAGCAACAAGCAACTTCTGCAAACGTAATGGCTAAAACTGCAGCGGCAGGACAAGTAGCCGATACACAAGACATTGCAGCTCTATCAGGTATAGGTGCATTACAAAGAGATCTTGGTCAAAAGGCAATAGATATTGGTTATACAGACTTCTTACAAGAAAGAGAATATCCAAAACAACAACTTGGATTTGTTTCTGACATAATAAGAGGGGCACCATATGGGACAAAAGTAACGCAAACTGATCAAACACCAGCTCAAAGACCTGCACCATTCTTAAGTCAATTACTTGGCATGGGTATGCAAGGTGCTAACATTTATGGAAGCATATTTGGCAAAGGAGGTTAAGTAATGAACGTATTAGATTTATTTGGAGCAAACACCGCTGGTCTTGAAGTAGAGGATGTAACAAATCCTAAGTCTATTGTAGTAGATAAAAAGGGAGATGTTTATCAAGATGGTAAGTTAATTAAAAAAGGTGAAGATGTTAAGAATATAAAAAAAGTACCACTTCAAAAGAATGATAAAGATAGTGTAGATTTAACTGATGCATCTGCTACATATAAAAGTATAGTAGAGGGATTACCACCTTTACCTGCTAGCACTTCTAACAAAGTTGTCTTTGATGACTTTATGAAAAACAGATTAGGTAATTTACAATTTAAAAAAGATATGGAAGCTGAACAAAAAAGATTAGACAATCTAGGATTCTTTGGTAAGATGATGGAAACATTAAAAACAGATGCAGATGCTAGAGAAAAGTTTTTTGATCAACTTGGTACTATAGGTGGAGAAATTAGTAGACCTACAAACCCAGGAGAAGCTAGAAGTTTGGCAAGAGATTTAATAGTAGGTTCACAAAAAGGTCAAGGACTAACTGCAGCTAAAGCAAAAGCAGAGGCAGAAAATTTAGCACAAATAGCTAAAGCTAGAAAAGATGCGAACCCATTACAGTTTGCTTCTAGCTCTTATAAACAAGCATTAGAAGCTGCAAATGCAATGGTACAGCAAGGTAAACTATCACCAAATACTCCAGAGTATTTTGCTTTCATCGAAGACAGAATGACCAGTCTAGGTTTAGGCAGTCAAGTAACAAGCATCATGAGTGCTATAACTCAAGCACAAGAAAAATTAGTTTTTCTAGAAGATGAAACACAAAGATCAAACATGGAAAATTTAATTAACAATTTGCAGAACGAAATTTTTAATATTTTGGGCGGAAGCTCAAGCGCTGGTACAAGTCAAACTCAAAAAGATTTTATGAATGAGATTGACGCTACGCAAAACTAATAAATAACTAAGGGGGTAACCCCTGAATACATTTTGTAAGGAACATGGCAGAAGAAGTAAAGTATATTACATTTGATACACCAGGGGCACCTCGTGTAAAATTTAATGCAGATGCAACGTCTGACTTTATGATGAATTATTTAAAGTCACCTGAGTTTGCAGAATCCATGGCTAATCAAGGCTATGCTTATATGTATGGACTTGAACCAGTTCCTTTATTTATAGAAGACAATGTAAATGATAATGCATTTACTTCCTCATTAAAATCTAATTACAATTTTTTAAAACAAGTTGGTGTTGCAATTAAAGCAGCAACCGCTGATGTGTTTGGTGCTAAAGAAACACAGCAAGCAGCTATGGAAAAATTTAGGCAGTATCAATTAGATGGTGCAGCTTACATGTTTAGAGACACAGGAGAAGTGGATCAAGATGGTAATAAAATATATTTACCAAGACCAACTACTGTTGAAGAAGTATTAAACGATCCTAATCAATTAGAAGCATTTGCTAAATACTTAGCTTCTGTTGGCGGTCAGACTTTGGTAACAAGTGCTCCTATAGCGTTAGCAACTTTAACTGGTGCAGGACTTGGTAGTATAGTTGGGCCTTTAGGAACTGGTGCTGGGGCGACTGGTGGTTTCTTGGCATCTTCTTTTTTATTTGGTGTAGGAGATATTTACGGAGAACTTATTGATGCAGCTGGCCCTGAAGGAGATCCTGTTGCTATGTACGCTTTTGCTTTAGGTGTTCCATACGCTGTAGCAGAACGGTACCTAGGTGCAACAAGAGTATTTTTAAATAAAGTACCAACATTTAAATCAGCTATATTAAAAGAAAAAGGTTTTAAAAAAGCATTAAAAGACAAAATTGCTAGCAGAACTTTCTTAAAAGATGTAGCAAAATCTACTCTTGAAACAGGTGTACGAGAAGCAGGAGCGGAAGTTATACAAGAAACTCTTAACGTAACTGCTGCAGATTTTTTACAAGAAGGTAAAGGTTTTGAAGATACTTATTTAAATACTGATTATGTAAAACGAATAGGTGAAGCAGGTGCTGCGGGTTTCTTTGGAGGTTATGGATTTGGTGTTATAAATCCTATAAGAAAAAAATTAAAAGGTTTTTACAGTGGTAAACAATTTTTTAATAACGGTTATGTAGCTGATTATGAAGCTAATGAAGAATCATTTAGTGAGGTAGATTTTAATCCAGGTGATAGAGTTAAGATAAAACCACCACCTGTAAATCCAGAATTTATTGGCCCTGTTAATCCATTGTTTACTGAACAAGATATATTTACAGCAGAAGGAACAGCAGAAAATAAAGATACAGGAGAAACTGATTTTATATTTAAGTTTGAAAAACCTATAGGTGTTGATGGAGACGCAAACGTTGCAATCTCTATTCCTAAAACACAAGTACAAAGTAATGTTACAGTTTTAAATCAAGTAGTAGACCCATCTAAAAAATCTAAATCTGGTTTTTTATATGATGAAAGTCAAGACATTGATTTACAAAACAATCCAGAAAATAGAACAAAGTATACAAAAGCTAAACAAAAATTAATTAGTTTAGGATACATCAAAGATGGTACAGATGCAGAAGTAGATAATTATTTTGACATAACAGGCATAAATAAAGAACAAGAAATAGAAAGTATTGCAAACGAAATAGAATATCAAAGAGAAGAAGCTAGACAAGCTGAAGAAAAAATAAACGAAGGTGACACAGAAATAGAACCTATAGTTTTAGATAATGATTTTGCAACGTTTGATGGTAAAGAAGGGGCAGAACTTAGAGATGCTATTTCTAAAAGATGGTCAGCATACAGAAGAAAACTATTCGTTGAAGATGCGGATAATATAAATACAAACTATGTTAGTCCAGAAGATAGAACTGCTTTATCTGATTTAGGATTTAATGGGCCGCTTGGTTTGGATTATGTAAACGATTTAATAAATGACACTACGGTAGAGGGTAATACAACTGTAGGTAGAAAAAAATTATCTAAAATAATTAAGAACAAAAGAAGATATGAAGATGTATTTACGCCAGCATTAAGAGAAGAAAAAGTTGTAATCGGTGAACAAGTAGAGACAATTAATCCTCTTACTGAATCTGAATATATTAGTATAACTGGAGTTAACTTAGCTGATCCTACTACCACAGATCCTAACTATGTATTTAATTTAGATCCTATTCAAAGAATAAGAGAAATTAAAATACTACAAGAAAGGTTAAATAAAAATGGTTGGAAGATTGCAGGATCTCCTTGGTACTCAGGATTTGTAGAAGCTAAAAAAGCAAAGCTTGAACAATATGGAAAGAACAGTATAGAATATAAACGTTGGGCTAACATTGGATATCATTTATTAGAAAATCCTTTTTCACCAAAAGGCACAATATCATATATACCTATTGCCAGTCCTACTGCAATCAGACAAGCTGAAAGAACTATACAAGAATTAAAAAACAGTCTAGAGTATAAATCAGAAATACCATCTGTAAAAGCAGTAGCCGATCAAAAAATTGCTGCATTACAAAATTTAATAAATAGAGCTACACAACAACGTATTAGATTTAATCAATTACTTACATCTTTAAATATAGAACCTATAACAAATTGGGAAAACTTTACAACTGTAAAAGGTTTAAGTGCTTTAGAGAAAAGATTAAAACAAAAAGAAACTATAACTAAACGAAGAAACATATTTGCTAAATTATCAAAATGGCAAGTAAGTAAAGGCCCTGAGCCTAGAATAACTTATGCTTTTTATGAAAACGCTTTAAAAGTAGAAGCATATCTTAAACAAGAATTAAAAAGATTAGGTTTAAAAGATGTAGATTTAACCGTAATAAAACAATTTTTAGATGACAACGGGGCAGTAGTAGGCAACGCAGGTAGATTTTTAGTAAATCAAAGAGCAATAGAAGTAGCTTTAAAACATCACGATGCTATAATGATAGTGCAAGAAATGAGAGCGGCTGGTAAAGAACCTAATATGTCTGACTTATTGCCATACTATGAAACTACTTTACATCACGAAACAATACATGCTATGTTTGAATTAGGTTTAGTAACTCCACAAGAAAAAAGAATATTAGACAAAGCAGCAGATGATACGTGGATTGATCAATTCAATGTAAAAAGAGATTATGGTAATTTAACTTTAGAACAACAAAGAGAAGAAGCTATTGCACATGCTTTTGCATATTACATGATAGAAGCAAAACATTTTGGCACAGGTATTGGCAGAGTTTTTAGAAGATTAAAAACATACTTAGTATCTTTAGCAAACGCATTAACTAGAACTGGGTTTAAAACTCCAACAGATATATTCAATGCAATGGACGCTGGTATTATAGGAAACAGAAACAGAGATAGACAAAACAGAGACGCAACAAAATCTGATGCTTATATTGTAGACAAAGAAGGTAATCCAATACAGTACAATTATGAAACAAAATTTTATCCAGACCCAGGGGCTAGACCAGGTGATAATCCTGCCCCCTTTAACAGACAACAAAAAAGAAACGTTGCTAATCAATTAGAAAAATTATCTAAAGGTATAGGTGACTATGATAAAGTAGAAAAGCTTGGTGTATGGGCTAGATTTTTTGGTCATGCAAATATAGCCGCAACAAACATACCTTTCTTTACACCTTTATATGACGCGATTGTAAACATAGATAGATACACTAGAACATTGCAAACAAATTGGTCTTTTCATATGTCAAAAAGATACTATCTTATTAAGCAAGATCCAACTGTAAATGATAGAATTAATAAAGCACATGACATTGCACAGATGACAGGTGGTGTATATAGACCAAACAGAAACGGACAAATTATATTTACAGCACCCGCTGATACAGGAGCTTCTGATTTAGATTTAAAAGCAGGAGAAACTATTATATTAACAGGCGATGCGGCAGACGCTTATATGGATTCTGTTCTTCTAACAGGAATGGTTAACAAAGAAATGTTAAAAAGTATTATAGTTGGAACAGGTATGGACGAACAATTAATTGATACAATAAAATTATTATCCAAATATGGGACAGCAGGTTTACCTGATTTAAATGTTTTAAGTGGAGAACAAATCCAATCATTAGTAGAAAACATGTCATTAGAAGATCTTACATTTTTACGTAATCAATTAGCATCTATTGGAGAAGGAAGAGGTGGATATACTGCATACTTAAATGAAACAGATGGTGTTTCTGATGTAGTAAAAGCAATAGAATTATTAGGTTCTAAAGATAGTGGACTGCAAGCTTTAGTTAATGAAGCAACTAAAATTACTAGACGAGATGCAGCTATGGATTACGCACCATTGATGCGTTACGGAAACTATTACATATCTGTAAAAGATCTTGAAGGTAATTTAATATGGTATCAATACTTTGAATCAAAACAAGAAGCAAATGATGCTTACGGTAAACTCAGAATAAACTATCCAACAGCTACTGTTACTCCAGCAGCAAGAATAGATGATGCATTTGCATTAGAAAGACAGTTTATATCTGCAACTAAAAAAGACGCATTACCTTCTATAGATAGATTAGCACAATATTTATCTACCTCTAGTGCAAAAAATTATAATGAAATATCTAAAGAACTAAGATCCATTATAGATAAAAATAAATATGTAGCTAACAGTGATCAATTCTACACAGCCAGAGATAAATCAGTTGGACTAGCTGGTGTACCTGGATATAGTGGTGACTATAGTAGAGCATATGCACAGTTTATTATGATGGCTTCTGGCACTATTGCAAGAAATAGATTTTTAAGTAAAGCACATAAGGCTAAAAACGATGCAATCAAAGCAGCTCGAGATCCAAAAACAAAAGATCCTAACTTAGAAAAAATGGTTAATTCGTTTTTCAGTTATGTAGAAGATCCTGTAAATGAATACGCATCATTTAGAAGATTGGGTTTCTGGTATTACCTTGGTGGTAATTTATCATCTGCACTATTACAATTTATGAGTGCCGTACAATTTACTGCGCCTACACTTTCAGAGTTTGGCGGTACAGTAAAAACAGGAAAAGAAATGGGCAAAGCTTTATCAGATACTGCTGCTATGTTGGTCAAGGGGGCAGGTGCATTGACTGGTCTTAGTAAGAGTGGTAAGTTACAATATGAAGATGCATTTTTAGATTTTTCAGTATTACCTGCTGATGTAAGAGACGCGGTGGCAGAAGCTATTGCGAATGGTACATTAAAACAAGGTATGGCTTTCTTAGAAGGAGGAATGGCAACAGGTGCAGGAGTAACTGGTTTGAGTATGCAAGAAAGGCAAAAGAATTTTGTAAGAAGTTTTGAAAACACAGTAATCGGTGGAGCATTTAATACTATGGAATCATTCTCACGTATTACATCTTTCATAGCTGCTTTACGTATATTGAGAAACAACACTAAAGCTTTAGAAAAAGCAGCGTTATATTATAATGATGACTATATGTTTCAAACTAGAGTAGAAGAAAATGGTGGAGTTGTTACGGCTGAAATAGTTGCAGAACGATTGATGGTTGATAACTTTGGTGAGTATAATAAATTTAACAGACCACAATTTATGAGAGGGATTTTAGCATTACCAGCTTTATTCCAAACTTACATAACACAAATGTTTGGTCGTATGTATAGAAATTTAAATCCAACAATTATAAAACGTAAATATGATGAGTATGGAAATAAGAGTGGCTTTAAAATAGAACCTGCTCTTGCTGGCAGAAGTAGAGCACAAAATGCATTAGGAAGAAAAATCTTAGCAAAACAATTATTAATGATATATTTAACAGCAGGTATGTTTGGATTACCTGGCATAGATGATGGTGTAGATTTAATAGAATGGTTAATAAAGAATGTGCCTGGTTTGGATGGTATAGATGTTGACTTAGAAAATGAATTAAGACAGATGATGAGAGAAGCAAACTTTGGTAAAGGCTTTATTGAAATGCACAACAAAGGTGCTTTAAACGCATATTTAGGTATAGATATTAATAGACGTATTGGTTTTGGAAACGTACCATATTCTAACCAATTAAAAGCTATGGCAAATGTAGCTGGATTTAGAACTAGTGCAAAAGCAGAAGAGTTACTTGGTGCGCCAGGTTCTGTATTCATATCTGCTATTGAAGGTGTTGCAATAGATGGTATACAAGAAGGTAACTGGCACAAAGCTGTTCAAAAATCTTTACCAAACTTTATGCAAAATTTTATAAAAGCTTCTTATATGGCAGATAATAGGTATGTTGAATCTACTTATGGAACTGTAATAACAGATGACATAACTAATCTTGATGTATTAAAACAAGTTTTAGGATTTACTCCTGCGATAGTGGCTAAAGAAAGACAAGCAGAATTTTTATCTAGAAGATTAGGTGGAGCCAATAGAAATTTAAAAAGAAGATACAATAACAGAATAACATCTGCATTAAAAGAAGTGTATAGATCTTCTAAAGATAGAGATTATGTAGCTATGACTGCAGCACAAAAAAGAGTGCAAGAACTTATCAGAGAAATTATAGAAATAAATAGAAAATTACCAGCACATTTACAATACATACCAGATATAAGTGCGTTACGTGAGCAAGCATTGATGGACATCAATCCTAAGTATAGAAGATATAAGGAGGGTATGAAAACTTATATGATGAAAGAAAACATCAGACTAAATTTAGGATTAGATTAATTAGCCAAAGGGTTATTAGCTCTAGTCTTCATCTCTTCTATAAGTATATCTTGTAATTCGTTTTCTTTTGCTACTACAGCAAGTTGTCTTTCCATTTCAGATAACGCCGCTTTGATTTCTTTAATATCTTTTTTAAGTCCATCAATATTAGGTATATCTATCATAGCCATTTGTTCTCTAACTTTAGCAATGTCTTTAAATACTGTTGTTAAATCTACAGGTACAATTTTATCATCAACCTTTTTGATTCTGTCTATAAGATCTACTTTATATTCATTAGCATATAATAATGCTTCATCTATTTTACTGTTTAATTCTTTATCTTTATTTTTTAATGGAGACAAATCTACAGCTGGTGTAGATTCAATGGCATCTAGTCTAGTATTAAACTGACCCCAAGTATAGAATCCTCCGCCGATCGCTCCAATCACACCAATAAGTGCGGCATATGTACTAAGTTTTTCTATAATTTTCATTAGTTCTCCTTAAGTTTTTTTCTTTTTCTTTTGATAAGCAGACATCAATGTGAAAGGAACATCACCCTTCATATATTGTTTTCCTGCAGATTTAAATTCACCTGATTTAATAGCTTTTCCAAATTTTTTTAGTTTGCCTTTGGTTAAAGCTTTTTTAGTTTCGCCTTTTTTACCAGCAACATCTGCTTTATTTGGCCCAGTTTTTGTTTTTCTTTTTAACATTTTAGTTTGTGGCATTTTAATCTCCTTTGAGTTTCTTTAATTCTAACATAATCGATAGCTTTTGTCTAGATAAAAATTCCATTCTTTCTTCAAAAATCTGCATAGGATCATTGACAGAATAGGCAGACAGGGTAACACCAGCGTATATTTGTACACTATAGCCACCCAA
>CAACVD010000140.1_pt1 | contig 30345 bp, 44 predicted proteins | sample 2381771 | NCBI WGS metagenome assembly CAACVD01 (sample SAMEA5211965, study PRJEB30684) | marine metagenome | biome: Marine; feature: Epipelagic; material: Water | collected 2015-10-15 | depth 15 m
GATTTACTATGAGACTTGAATACCGATGCACCGTGAGCTACGAGCTAAAAACAGTAGAGCTTGCTGAGTACGAGCAAGACAAAACCGCTCGATGGTTTACCGCTGAATGCGTGACCGCCAATGGGTGGCTAATGCACATCAACCGCTATCACCACCTATGGCGTAACGATAAATGTATTGGCACTGAGGCGAAGCTATTGGAGGGCGAGAAATGACTTACCAAACCTACCGCGTAGTTCTAACACCCATCTATGGGGACAAGGTGCGCTCGATCCATTACGTGGATGCACACAGCCACACCGAAGCAAAGAACAATGCCTTGTTGCAACAGCTAAGCCTAGACCTTGAGGATGGGCTATTCAGACAATGGGCGCCGATAGTGATTCGCCCAACAGGAAACGCCGCATGAGGTACGGTTCGGTATGCTCAGGCATTGAGGCAGCCACCGCCGCATGGCATCAGCTTGGGTGGGAGCCTTCGTTCTTCTCAGAGATCGAGGACTTCCCCCGAGCTGTACTCTCACACCGCTACCCCAGCACACCATTGCATGGGGACTTCACAACGATTGAGGCAAACAACTATGAGCCAATTAGACTTTTGGTTGGGGGCACCCCCTGCCAATCATTCAGTGTCGCAGGACTCAGGGGAGGACTGGATGACGAGCGTGGCAACCTATCCCTCGAGTTTATCCGCCTGGCTCAGCGATTGGCACCGGACTGGATCGTATGGGAAAACGTGCCAGGCGTTCTGTCATCAAACGGAGGACGGGACTTTGGAGCCTTCATCGGGGCGTTGGCTCACATCGGGTATGGGTTCGCCTACCGAGTGCTGGACGCTCAATACTTCGGAGTGGCCCAGCGACGCCGACGTGTCTTTGTTATCGGATACCGTGGAGACTGGCGACGTGCCGCAGCGGTACTTTTTGAGCCCGAAAGCCTGTGCCGGAATACTCCGCCGAGCAGAGAGGCGCCAAAAGACATTGCCCCAACCGTTGTTGCAGGCCCTCCGTTCAGTCGCACAGGAAACGAGCGAGTAGAATGCGACGCGCTGGTAGTGGGGGCGCTCGATACTGAGTGCGGGCTAACCAAACAGACCCATCAGTCACTCAAGAACGGGCATTATGTTACCGCTAAGCTGAGAGGATCTGGTGATTACGCTTGTGACGGCACCGCATCGGCACTCAAAGCTAGAGATTACAAGGATGCTACCGATCTGGTGGCTTTCGGTTCAACGATGAGCGAGCCAGATGCGCATCGAGAGATGGTCTCTACCGTTAGATCAAACGCTCCGCCTGCTATAGCATCGAGCATGGCGGTTCGCAGACTGACACCCACAGAGTGCGAGAGGCTACAAGGTTTCCCAGATGGGTTTACTAACGTACCCTACAAAGGCAAACCCGACTCACCTGATACGCAACGATACAAAGCTATCGGCAACAGCATGGCGGTACCTGTCATGCGCTGGATAGGGGAACGCATCCAACAAGTAGACTCAATGGGGGCCTAATGAAACTAACTATCGAGCAGGTCGCGTATGCCTTCGAGCAGCGCGGCCTTTTTTGTAGCTATGAATCCATCGCGCTAGACCTTGGCGTTAGCTACACAACGCTACGCCGATATATGCGTAACGCAGAGCGCTATGGTTTCGCTTTCTGGATAAGCTAAGCAATGCTTATCTTAGCTAGCTATAGCTAAGCAATGCGCTCTATAAGCTATTAGTTTATATAAGTTATTAGCTATTGCTTAGCTTATGCTTTGCTTAGCAATGCTTTATATAAGCTATATGCTTAGCTTATGCTCTGTAGGGACCGCAAGCGAAGCGTAACGTCCAATCAGCAGGTCGTCAACCCCTACCTTTCAACGTCCACTTAGCGATGCGTACCTTCTCGCCGTATCGGTTGCGTACAGTCACCATCTCTGTGTGGACATGATGCCCTTCTGCCCGCAGCTCGCTGATCCTGGCTGGGGCTTCCAAGATGCCGAGCTGTTCCCAGCAATTTAGCCTAGTTAATTCATTGCCCTGCTGCAGGTAGTTAAGAATTCTTTTTTGCTGACTCATTGTTACGCTTCCTTGTGGGTGTAGTTAACGGTTCGAGCAGTGAATCGCTACTCACTGACTCATGAATGGCCATGAGAGGCCGTAGAACGTCCCTCACAGCACGAACACTGTTACAGCAGTACCATCTTATACCTAAGTGGTTAAAATGCCGTGAGAGCTGTTTCTGGTGGTCTGAGACACGACCGCCTTTTGTGCGCTTCAGCTCGATCATGATGGGCGAGGGCGTAAAGTTTGGATAAAACGCCTCATCAGCCACGAAGATTTCTAGATCAGGCCAGCCCGATTTGGTGCCCATCCTTTTCAGCTTTGTTTTGAAGTTGATGTGGCGCTTGCCCTCATTGGGGGAGTGATGCAGCAGGTAGCCACGGGGGAGCACCATGTCCAGCCACTTGACCACGCGCAGATGCACTTGGTCTTCAGTTTCGCTGAAGGTAGAAGTCATTGGGGGTCACCGATCCATCAGATAATTGAACAACACGCTGCATGTATTTTGGACTAGGTATCATCCTGTCCTTGTGATCAGAAGGCAGACACCAACGACGCGCAATGGTCGCATGGGGCGTGCCGAGTAGCTTCGCTAATTTGTTGTAACTCAGGCGCTTTCTGGTGCGCCATTGATCCAATGTCATGTGACTTTTCCTGTTAAACAAAACGTCATTCTATGGGTGTTGACAGTACGCGTCAATAGTTATAACGTGACACTCAATGCCGCTACGTGCAGAAATGAGACAGGGAAAAAGCTATGGATATTCAAATAACGATTGCCGAGATCCAGCATAGGGACGGCACGAAGGGAAAGTATTACGCAGATGTTGGGAGTAGGTGGGGCAAAAAAGAAACCCTGCTTTACGACGTCCCCCTTGATCAAGCGCTCAACGCTGCGAGTATTCACATCAATGCAATGAAGGAGAAGCTTACCGATGGATGAAATCGAATTGCCAGCCTGGGCGAAGCGCCATAACTACTATTGGCACAGCAATCCCAGGTCAAAGACAAGGAGCAAAACCCTATTTGACAAGTGCGTTATCAGGCCCAAGCTATCGGATGCCTGGCACATTGTGAAGTCAGAACTAGCATCGAGCGATCAGATCGACGAGGCATGGAAGACAATCCACAAGCTAGATGGGAAGTTTAATGGGGCAAGCAACGCCAATATGGAGTGCGGCAAGCTAGCTCAGACCGCAGTAGACATGGCGATCTTTGGGGGAGCCGACCTCAATGAAGCCAAAGAATGGGCGTATCAGCAGTTCCATGAGTACTACGTCCACCGCAGCTGGGACGATGGCACCGATGAACTGAAGTGTGATCAGTACCTTGATGAGATTGAGCCGGTAGTAGAGAACGCATACCACGGCTTGATGGAAGCGCTTACCGAAGACCCCAACCGAGTGAATGAAAGGGAGCTGATAGGCTATATCGGTAACAACAAACTCCCCTATAAAACCCTACCCGATTACTGTTTCCGCGGTGATCTCAAGACCAAATGGTCCAAGCGCAGCAAGACTACAAAGTCAGGATGGGCGCAGAACTCGCTACCCAAAAACCTAACAGGCCGATGGGAGCAAGCGAACGTGGCGCAGGTTGCGGGATTCCGTGCATTGAATGGCGGACTACCTTGCTGGCTGCTCTATGTAAACAAGTCGGATTACCGGCTATTCCACCAGTACAACTGCGACGAGATGAAGCCCGACTACCTGGATGATGTTATCCGGGAGACCGAGCGACAGAACGCAGTCACAGAAAAGATGTTGAGTCTTGCCGATAGCACAGACGAACTCATGGAGCTTATCAGCCCCGAGTGGGAGGAACTGTGCTGGCAAGAACCACCAGGCTACCTAGAGGAGGCACATAACGTATGGAAATGAGTGAACAGGTAGACGCTCTATCAAAGGCGCTATCGAAGGCACAGGGAGAGATGGGGGGAGCCGTCAAGGACTCTAACAACCCTTTCTTTAAATCAAGCTACGCGGATCTTGGCTCTGTCATTGCGGCAATCAAGGATGCGTTTACTGCTAACGGACTGAGTTATACGCAATTCCCGATACGGGATGAAGCTGGCGCTGGAGTAGAAACCATACTGATGCATGAGTCAGGTCAATGGATCAAGTCTAGCTACACGCTACCGCTCGCTAAGTTTGATGCACAGTCAGCAGGATCATGCCTAACGTACGCAAGACGGTACGCTTTGCAAGCTATCGCTGGCATCCCAGCAGTAGACGATGACGGTAATCAGGCTACGGCAGCTGCACCACAGGCTCAGCCCGCACCGCCAGCCAAACCAACACGTCAACCGAAGGCGCAGAGGACGCCGGAGAACGTGCAGCAGGAAGCCACTGCCAAGAACATTATGGTCAACGGCAAAGAGTATGGCCCGCTGATTAGTTGCAACGAAATCAACAATTGCCACGACGAGTCTGCATTAAATGCGTGGAAAAAAGAAAACATCACCGCCCTCAAAATAATTGGTCAAAATCACTCTGACTTGGCGGGGATTATCAGTGCTGCCCTACTGGCTCGCAAAAAATCTGTTACCGAAGACGTACCATTCTAAGGAGTAAAACCTATGAGCAACAAACCACACATTGGCAACGCCAACATCACTTTCAAGCAAAACATTAACGCGAGTGGTCATAATGCACCTATCGAGTATCAGGCTAGCACCTGGCTGACCTTCAACACCGGCTGGGACGAGGCAAACAATCGCCCAAACCCACTAAATGACCAACAAAAAATGGTCATAGATCAGCTGCATCACCAAATGTTGCAAGCCGGCGTGCAGATGCAGACAACCATTAAGGAAAAGGTTGGGCAAGACAGCAGGGCATGGCCTGTCGCTGGACGATTCAATCAGTTTGTTAATAAGATTGATAATGAAGTGCCACAGCAAGCTCCTCAGCAACCTACTAGATATGGATGGGAATGATGTATGGTGAACTTTTTTCGATTAGTCAGTTGGCGACTTATCTTTTTGGTGAAAGCAATCAAAAAAATTATAAGCGCGCTTTACGATTGGTACAGGCAGGGAATATCCCCAGCGTTAAAGCTGGATCGAGGATCTTTGTCACACGCACCCAAGTCCAAAAGTTCTTGGAATCGAACCCTACGGGGGACATCGGTTCTGATAACGAGAACTGATGGATGGTATGAGCTGGAGGCCTACGGGCCTATCCAGCGTATTGTCATCATTTGTTCAGACTTACGTGCAGCTTTGGAGAAGATGGTGGATACCCTTGATCGACAGTGCGAGCAGTATCAGCTAGAGCAGAGTGGCCCCGAATGGTGGGATGCAGAGGAGGACTGCTTTGTAGGTGAGTCCGAAAAGACGCGTCACTGATAATGGAGAGAGCGTGGACAACTTGAAAGATGTGGATATGTTGAAAGACTACTACAGGAGTCGGCAAATCGGTATGAGGGGAGACTGCCCGACATGCAAGCAGACAGCTGGCATAAATGAAGAGCTGATTTTCTTACTGCAAAACATAGCCAGCAGAGACAACGTAGGTGATGCCTCAGACATAGCTAAGCGAGCGCTAGTCATCATTGGCGTAGAGCCAGACAAAGACTAACTACTTACCCTTTGGCTTTTTTTTCTTACCCTTGCCGTACATTATGCTTTCGCCTTGTTGCGTTTGCTGATTGCGGCAGCTTTTCGTTTAGCGTCTGCCTTACTACTTGCTCCCCAAGCGCGGAGAGCCAAAAGTAAACGAGTCGGCTTACCCTTACTATCTCGCTCAGGACCAGGCATACCCCCCATACGAGCAAGGAAGCTGGCGCGGCGAGGATTATCACCAGACTTAACAGGAGCGCGTAGGTTACTACCAGGGTTTTCACGCTCATACGAACGACGGCCTCTTTCATTCAAGCCTCCCTTTGGATTCTTACCGGCTTGACGCTGCCATGCTGCCGACTTAGCCACGTCTTACCTTCCCGCTGGTCGCTGCCTTATCGGAGCCTTTTGGTCCTGCAATCTTGGTTAGGGTACCGTACACATAGGCATCTTTCTTCTTGCCCTTCAGTCCCATCTTTTTAGCTCTAGCCATCAGGCTACGTTCTAGTTGCTCAGGCATAATTTAGTCCTGCCATTGTCCTGTACGCATCTGTTCTGCCAGTTCAACGCCTCGCAGACCCACTTGATCGTACCAACTCGAGTCAATCATTTCATCCGCTGCTGTCTCAAACGAACCTTTCTCTGCAGCCCACAGCATGTTCTTGAAGCCAGATAGCCTGGGCCAGCCAAGATTAAAACACAGGTTAATCATGACAGCCTGGCGTGCTTCATTCAGGTCATTCCACCAAGGTATCTCACGATTCAGCTCGTCGATTACTACGTCGATATCGTTAGCTAGTAGCATCTCGATTTCAGCCGTATTGAGTCCACGCGCATCAGTTAGCAGCCTGCCCACGCCGATAGTTGGATGGCCCTTGAGTGTGTCGCCCGCATGAATTGGCTTGCCGGTTGCATCGTCATAGACAGCCAGGCGTACACCTTCATGTCGTTTCAGTTGATCAGCGATCTTAGCAATATTCATTTTCTGTTCCTGCTCAATAAGTCTTTATCAGCCTTGCGAGCACCACCCTTGCCAGTAACAAATGACTTTACACGGCCCATCGCCCACTGGTGCGCTGATACTTTTGGGCGGCTACCGCTTGAGTAGTACGCACCTAAGCCGCGCTTATAAACTTTTTGCAAAATGCTTGGACTAAAACCACCCGTCGGCACGCCTTTGAATTTAGCCACGCGATCTCTCCCTAGAAATGCGATCCATCTCTGCTTTGGTTAGTAAGCCCTTACGATACCGTTCAGCAGTGCGCTTGATCTCTCTGCGTCTTGCTTCTGGATCGTCAGCACCTTTAGTGTACTTCACCGGAACGCCATCTTTCTTTGCTACTGGCATAAATTTGCGCATTGTGCTCTTTCTCATTTTGACCCCGACTTACTTGCACCAAAATAGAAAGCAACAACACTAGATACGATGCCACCTAGGTATCCAAGAATAAGATTGACTATACCGTCGTCATTGGCTTCTGGCGGTTGTATTGTCACCATGAAGATGTATCCGCCAAAGAGTGACACTGACAACAAAGCAATAGCTCGCGCCGTCCAATCTTCAGCAAATGATTCTCTAGCATGTTGTGTATCCTTTGTTTCTAGGGCAAATACATCAACTTCAAGCTCTTTCATCCTAACTTCAAAGTCAAGCTCCGCCTTTTTGATCTCAGCCAGTTGCTCGGGTGTAGCCTGGGCAAGCGCTTTCTCTATTTTTTGTGGCGTTGGCTCGCAACCCAGCACATTAGCCAGCATACCAGCCGCAGCACCACCCACCGGACCACCAAGAGCTGCGCCAATCGTAGGAGCTAACTCACCAATCAAGCCTTTTATCGCGTCAAATTTCATCGCAAATACTCCACTGCACCAAGACAAGCAATAATAAAAGGGTACATCGCAAAGAGCATTCGTTCGATCCTATTAAATCGCGCTTGGCCTTGCTCCAGCCGTCTTTCAATCATCTCCCGCATGAGCTTACATTCAGCCTCATGGATTTCAATACGTTTGAGTGCCTCTTCTGCTACATCCATTATTGATCCGCCAACGGGTTGTCGAGCGCTCTTTGCACTAATGCTTCAAGCCGCTCCTCTAGTTCTTTAATGTCCTGATCTTGTGATGTCCTTAGCTGATCTCGCCTAGTTTCAAACCTTTCCTCAGCAGTATCAATAACTTCACGCACTTCCGACTCTACGTTATCCATGGCATCTCGTAACTCTCGCGTAGTGCTGCGAACCAAACTTTCTGTCCGATCCGCCTGTTGCTCAATCCGCAGTATATCATCGCGCAAGCCGTTCTTTATGTCACGCGAGTAGTCCACAGCCTCAGTGACCTTGGCATCCATGACCTCCATCTGTTGCTGATACGCACCTAAATCAAGACTCGCTATCTCTTCGATTTTCTGATACATGAGAAACCCAGCGTACAACGCACCACACAAACTACTTACAACACCGAGTGCAGCAATGCGCGCACCCCAGGACATGCGAGAGACATGACCCGTGACCATTTTGATCTGGTCATCGATGTCCTCGCTCAATTTTCAAACTCCTCATCATTCATAGCGATGCGGCGAAGGTTCTCTACCTCACGGCGTAACTTCAACACTTCGAGTTCTTTTTTCTCAAGCTCAAGTTTGTAAAGCGCATTGCAGTTGATTCGCTCTTCTGGACCATCCAGCGGGATCACAATACGTGCGTACACACCGATATCTTTTCTCTGTTGACTGAGCGGGTTGTAGCCCTCAAATGGATCGTCGGCATTGTTAATAATGCCCGTTACACCAAACTCTAAGTTTGTTCCTCCACCAATAGCGTTCGAACAATCAAGATCACCTGCTCGAAACTTATCTGACTGATAACTTGTCGGGCCACTGGGTAGCTGTAAATTCAATGAGTTGTTTTGTGCAAGAGCACTCATACAGAAAAAAGGCAGCATCCATATCAATCTTTTCATTGCAACGGCTCCTTAAATTTGGAGCAGATGCGCGAGGCGATAATCGTGCCATCCCTCTGTTCGCGCCGAAGTTTAGATTGAGAGCACACATAAGTTGCTCTGTTGGCATCTTGCGCGTTGATGTAGACATCAAACGTAACGTGCGACAGATACTCAACTTTTAATATTCGATAGCCCGTCACAAACGGCACTGGCCTCCAGTCAGCATCAAAAACACCAACTTCGTAATATTCGACATCTTGCCGCTTGTTGAACATGCGCATTTGCACCTGCAACACATCTTCGATGTAAGACGGTTTAAAGCGCGGGTACGCAGGCAGCATTTGATGCGCCTGGGCAACAGACGCCAACAACAACGCGCATGTCGCAAAAAAGGCTTTCATTAGTTTGCGATACACTCGGCCATGACAATTGCTCGGTAAGTGCCAGCAGGATAAGGTTTTCCATATCCATATTCAGCCTTGCTTGTTACCTTAAACCAAGTGGTGCCCGCCGTGTGCATGTCAAACTCTGTAGTGTAGTCATACTCTACTTTGCTCGTTTCATAGTCTGACATGGCGGTATCAGAAACCTCATTGACCTCCACGTCCGCACTCCAATCCACGACGTCATTCAGATTAGGCGCTGTGCTGAAACTGTTAGGGGCTGTAATTCTTGCGGTGTACGCATCACCCAGCGCAATGTCGTAACGTATTATAGGCAACACACCACCATCGCTCGGTGCGGTACTCAGAGTACCTGCAACAGGGTTCCCATACACCCCATTGACATCTATGTTGATCACGCACTTTGATTCAATAACTCCAGTAATTACTGCCTCCTCCGCGATAGCTGGAAGTGCTAGTATCGTGAGTGTTGTTGCTGCTAATTTTTTCATTACTTAGTCCTTACTTGTACTGTAATTGAATCATTTTTTCGTGCAGCACCTGTTGTGCCAAGTTGTTTCGTAAAGCCCGCTTATTGTCAGGGATGTCTTTGCTCGGCAATGACACCGTCTCAACATACACGCCGCCATCAATTTGTTTTTGGTAGTACGGATTAAAGCGCGCTTGATTTGTAATCGCGGATATCATGAAGTCCTGTGACACGTCGCTTGCAATATCCAAAGCGTTTTCGGATGCCGCCAAGCCTTTTTCTAAACGATCATCGGGCTCTTCCCGATTTTCTCTGCGGTTTTTGCCATCCCGATCGAACAACTCTGGATCTGTTTCTTTCGTAGCATCTAAAACAGCTTCATCGCTCAACGCGTTGTACGAGTCCAGATTCGGTTCGGGTGGAGAAGGTATGGGCGGCAGGTAGCCGGGACACGACGGGCTACTTTGTGGGTCATAGCAGGGGTCGTACTTGTAGGTATAGATGACATTAGGGTCCGCAACAGATCCTGTGCCTTCAATCTCGATGGAGCCTTTTCCCCAAAACCCAATCGGAATATCATTGACCGCCACAATCTTATTTATTCTATTACCTGGCAAACCTGACCAGTCGTCAGTTTCGCGGAATATGTAGCCGTCCCCTTGTGCGTTTTCGTTTTGCACATGCACCAGCATGTCGGCGGCAGGGTCTTTGATGGCTGTATACTGGTAAATGACGTTGTTGACTTGCAGCCCAGCCTGTTGAGGCAAGACGTTAGCCATCGCCCAATTAAAGCCATTGGAGGCCGCGTTGGTCGTTATTCCGTAAATTGTGTCAGAGAAGGAGTAAGAGGCCGAGAACGCCTGCAACAGCACCAGCACCTTGAGCACGTTTCTCATTTAAGCCGCCTCCTTTTTCTTCAGCTTCAAAACTATCTGACGTTCCCACGTCCATCGCCAATTGTTCAGCCTCCCAGGCGCGTTTTGCCTCGTCGCCAATTAAGCCGTCTTTGGGGCAGGGAGTGCCCGCGTTCATCATTGCTTCAAACACTTGTTTAGACCCAGAGCACATGGTGGCGACGGCAGCGACCTTCATACCCATATCGTACAAAGTCTTTGCCCGTTTCAAAGTCAAGCAGTTTTCTTCAGTAACTGTGGACCCCATTGAAATCCCGAGTATCTGCGTTTGCACGGCACCAGCGACTCCAACTGTACAAAGGTCTGAGTTACCGTTTGAAAAAATCTGCGGTGAAATAGCGGAAGGCGGTGGAGAGTTGACGGTTGTCTCCATCGTTCCGGTAGTTGTCACTGTGCTCGTTGTTGTTGACTCAGTAACAATCGGCTCCTCTTGGGCTTGAGCAACCAACGGCAGCATCATGAGAAATATAAATCGCCATAAAATGTGCATGGCTACCGAATCGGAGTAGTGGTTCCGTGACCACGACCAACCAAGCCCAGGCGCACCTTACAGGTTCCCGATCCGAATTCACTGCTTTTAACACCAATTTTGTATTGAAGCGCTTCTGGCTCATAGCCATACGTCTCAATATCGGAGGTAAAGGTGTCTACATCTGTAAATGTCGTTCCATCAACGCCTGATATGCGTTGCACGGTCACGATTGTGCCACCAGCAATACCAGTTACAGACACGTTAAAATAGCCTTGTATAGTAATTTCATCGCTAAATGTATTTTGAGCCGTAATGCTCTTAGTTACTTTACCCGTCATCACTGATCCCCTTAACTTGCAAATGCCGCATCGCAAATAGCAACTACATTGGCGTCTTCGCCAGAGTAGTCATCACTTGATTCAATTATACGACGATGATAGCCCTCAGATATCAGCGTATCACCATCAAAAACTTTTCTCACTTCTCGAATATGAACAACTGTCTCTTCGTTGTAAGCAGCCTCAACTCGATCAATAGTTTTTTGTTCAGTAAGCATATCAGCCTCACGCTTTATAAATAAGGCCGAACATAATAGTCCCGCCAGAACTAGAAATTAAATCTGAATTTGTGATTGCTGTAGATGATGAGCCTTTGAGCAATCTAGCATTCGCTGTCACTATACGCGCAGACAACGTGATGTCTGTTTCATCAGCAGTCAACCAGTTACAAAAGGTAATTGTAGACATCTGGTCATTGTTTGTTGCTGCCGAAAACGGCAACCCGCCAATCTGGACATCGCCGCTTACAGTATGGCTGCTAAAATCCACCACAATGTAACATCGAGCAATAACCATGTTGCCAATCTTTGTATAATTAGCATTTGCCGTAGTTGTAACTGTGGCAGATCCACTTGTTGCCCCTGTAACAGTAGGCGTCCAAGTGCCCTCTTCGTAATCATCTAATTTGTTGCCTGCTGCTGTGCCGCCAATAAAAGCGCCGCCGTCAATAGTCACATTATTAAATGTGGGATTTCGCCCAAAAATACCGCCTGTATGTTTAATAGTCATATCGACCTCAATTAGTTGGCAGATCGAGACACTTCATTCCAAGTAGTGCCATCGTGAGTTACAAGATGAATGTTTGTATCTGTGGTTAGCGTGATTGCAGCAGACAACTTAAAGTTGCCACTATCTGCGATGGTGGTGGCATTGGTTGCACTACGCCCGCAGATAATTATTTCCTGACCAGCAACGCCATCATCTAGCTGAGTAATCGCTGTTGCGCCACTGTTTGCTTGAGTAAAGCAAATACGGCTATTGGCTACCGATGGAGTTGCATCATCAGCCGCAAACGTCGTTGCTAATGGAGCAAGCAACCCATCAGTGTCAGAGTCATTTATCTGAGCGCAACCATTTTGTGGCGTAAAATTGACTAGCTGATAAGCCGCTGTTGAATTATCTACACTTAGGTTGCCCATTGATTTGAACGATTTGACCGTCGCAGCCGCTGCCAATCTAAAACCATAAGCATTGTTGCGAGCAATATTATTGGTGACGATCAGATTCGTTCCCCCATCTACTGCATCCGTGTAGATGCCCCAATATCCATTTTTTGCAATATTGCCATCGACGACGACATTTTTTAGGGTCATGTTAGATCCATTGTCTCTTACTTGTATGCACCTATCATTCGCTGCATTTGAATTACTAGTCAGCTCTACTACATTGTTGGAGATGATTAGATCGCTCATGTTGCAGGTTGTAGTGCTACCGTCATCAATGACAGCAATCCCACGACTTATGCTTTTTACCGAGTTCCCATCAATGACTATGCTGTTGTAATTTGATGTTCCAGATGAGCTGGCATCAAACCCTAACGAAATGCCATGTTGCTTACCGGTAATCGTATTGTTTTGTATTACCCATCGCTCACAAGTAATTCCTGGCCTGATCACAATCTCAATGCCATCTGAGTTATTGGTGCTTGTGGTTCCTGGGCCTATCATTACATTGTCACTAATAACAATATCGTTTGTAGTTGCCTCCGTTCCCGTCGTGACGCAAAACGGATCTTGTCGATCTGTAATCAGTGTGTTGCCCACAATTTTTGCGTTGCTTGCGCCTTCAAAAAAACCAATACACTCATTGGCCGTTGTTGAAGTGCAGGTAATTCTGTTATTGGCAATTGACCATTCATCAACACCCCAAAACCGAATCCCACTTATAACGTCATTCATGACATTGTTAGACACTTCAATTCGTTTGACCGTGCCTGGTCGCCCGAGATTATTGATAGCAAACGCATTCTCGCCCTGCGTAGACTGATCAAAAAAACAGTCGTGAAGACGTATATTTTCGATTGTATCGCCTGATGTTGTTGTGACACCAATGCACCGATCGGGTGGGTTGATAAAATGAACCGATGCAATCTCAATGTTTTTCGTATTGTTGCCTTGAATTTTGATGACTTCTGGCTTTTGTCCAGACATGCCCGCAAAATTGCCATCAACTTTTCCGCCAAAAAATCGAATGTTATCAATGCCATTAATTCTAAAAAGATACTCCGCTGTGAGCGATCCGCTCTTTAGCTTGACGATTGCGCCCTGCTGTAGGTACACGCTGCGGTTAGCCGATAAATCAATATTCTTGGCGATGTAAGTGCCAGGCGGGAAAGTGACATTGTTATGAGCATCGAACGCATCTTGTATCGCTTGCGAATCATCTGTAACCCCATCGCCAACCGCACCAAAATCTTGCACACTAACAATTTCTCGCAACTTTGCTTGTACCGATCTACCAACTGCGTCATCTCCAGAGGGGGTAAACTCAACCGCCGACGCTGTCGCTGAAAACCCAGGCGATATAGCTTCGCCGCTTACAACCTCAATAGCTGCGCTAGCTGCAGGTGCAGAAGCAAATGTAAGTGTCGTTCCACTAACGCTGTATGTAGTTTTTTGTTGATAAACGCCATTGACAAAAACCATAGTGTTGTTTTCGCCGCCTGGGTCAATCGTAAGCGTAAAGCTCGTAGTGCTGGCATTGCCAGTAAAGGTGTTGATTGTGTAATTTGCATTGATCGCATCAGTCACCCTGTCTACAAGGTCTCTCTCAATTTGCTGAGAAATCATGGTCAGCTTATCAAGCGCGTCCTCATGCGCTTTTGCTGGAAAAGCATCATTTTCTACATAGTCAGTATTTTGTGTGAACGGTAAAACTCTTTTGATAATTACAGTCTTGCCTGATGCAGGCGCAGTAACAAACGTCACATTCCCGCCAGAGTCATCGCCAGCACCCGAAACAGTGTAGTCAGTAGTGATGGTCTGAGTTTCTTCCGCGCTAGTGCTTATGTCTTTCAAGATGACTTGCAAGTCACTGTTTTCAAATACCTTAAACGTATACGCAAAGACGGTAGTGCTACCGTTACCCGAGTAGCTGACAGTACTAATGCTGCTAGATATTGTCATTGCTCAATCCTCAATAATGTTTTCTAACTCAGGAGCGCGCCTTGGTGCCATCTCCCCCGGTCGCCACCAATAGTCTTGATTGTACTCTGTACGACGTTTTTTCATAAGCCTTCGATACTTTTTCTCAGCATCAGGATCAGCAAGAATCTCAAGTTGATCAAACAAAGACTGCTTTAGTAAGTGTACCTGCCAAATACTTGGCGTGTATTTTTCTAAAATGTCCACTGATTCGCCCAAGATGTGTGTTTCTTCGCCAGCAACAGCCTCTCGTATGTTTCCAAGCGTAAATCTTGCGCCTGTATCAAGCAAATCTCCAGCAGGACCAACGATTGTTTCTGCAACACCACCACCAAATCGGTTGACATCGGAGAATACAAAGTCACCCATAAGACCTAAACCGCCACCTTGTTGCAGCGCAGCTATAAAAAACTCTTTGTTGTTTACAGGTCGTGGGTCTCGCCCCGCTGCTAAATCTTTTGCTTGAAGTGCCACGCCACCCATAACAGTTGTTACTGCCAACAAATTCATGGCGTAGCCTACTTTCTCTCCAATAGTTGCTTGATAAGCAGCTCTATAAAAATGCGTTGTAGCAATGGTGATTGGGAACGACTTGATCATAAATGCAGATCGCCATGCCTCTCCAACAATCGTGCCACGCTGCAATCCACCGGTGGTGATGGCTCGAACCTTGGCATCTGGTGTCGGTACCGCAAAATCCGTCTCACTCATGACCATTTGGTGGAACTTCTTGCCGCCAGCCTGAGTGAAATCAGCAAATTCTGCACCCTTGTGGATAAGTTTTGGCGTGCGTCTAAAGCGATTCCAGTCTTGTGGTGTGATGCCATAAGCACTCATGGCCCGCTGTAATCCGCTATCTAGCTCACTAAATGACTTGGTAAAGTTATCAGCCAGCAAGCCAGAAAACTCCATTCCAAATGCTTTTCGACCTGCATCCGTCCAAGGCTTGAGTAATGATGCTCGCATAACTGCTTCAGCTAACTTTGCTGATTGATCTGTCCCATAAACATCAGCATAGCGATTAGCCGAGTGACTACGATTTATCCACGCTTCAGCAATCAAACCTATACGCACAGCAAGTTTCTGATCTTCAATGCTGGTTGGTGACATCAAACCTATCTGTCTGGTAAGCACCTTAAATGCCGGAATCTTGTTGTAATTAGCAGTTATGGCTTGAAAGCCAACATCAGATATTGCGGACAGGAATGCTTTGCCCAAGAACGCAGCCGTAATGACGTTACGGAACGACTGCATAAAATCAGCGCCGGTTGTTAGCTCGCCCTGGTTTGTTTTGCCAGACACTACGTTAAATACCGCATCTAGCATTCTCTTGTTAGCAACAGTTAGTGCGCCACGCTTCTCGCCAGTGGCTCGCAATGCTTGGTATGTCGCATTAGGATTTGGTCCCATGATCTCTAGCAGCGCAATATCGTGTGCATTGCTGTCAATCCAGTCAGTCAGTGTGGACCACAGATCGCCTTTACCAAAGTCTTTTTGATACTTCATCCAGCTATCTGCGTCTTTGAAGTACAGGATTCGTCGCTCTGATCCGCGTCGAGATAGCTTTTTGCCAAGCCTGGGAACAGTTAGATCCTCTACTTTGTTGAGGCCATGCGTAGTAATAGACTCATACGCATAGTCAAGCAAGTCTTCTAGCTGCCTGTTATCAAGCGGCTTGCCAGCATCATCAAGCATCAGATTGCGATCAAGCATCGGCCTGATGGCTTCTTTCCACTCATCGACACCAACCTTACTTATGGCTCTAGCGTCATGATTTTGTGGCATCAAAAATCTTTCGTTCTTAGAGATCGACGCGCCATTCTTGTTCTTTAGCCTACGTGCAAGCTCTGCTGTGTTCAGCCAACTTTTAGCAAACTCATTGATCTTGGCGTCATCAGTCGTTTCGCCGTATACAGCACGAATAAACTTCTGCAGATTTGCCTCGTCCTGCCAGTAACCAAAGCGCTTGGTTCGGAACTGCGCTAGCATATCCGCCAATTGTGAATGAAATAAACCCTGATAGTACTGCGCGTTTTTATCGACATTTGTGTACTTAGACTTACCGCGAGGATCTTTGACCATCAAGGCCATAAAACCTTGATGAAAACCACCGGGATGATCTTCTATCTTGTCTAAAGCTTCCGCTAAACGCACAGCCTGGAATGCCGCCTCTTTCTTTTTAACAGACAACGTAGTGATGTACTCATCAAGCACACGGGTAGGATCGTCGGATTCAACCAACATTTTTTTGATTTCTGAAGGCAGACGTGCTGCCGTCTTTGGTATACAGCTAGCAAAATCACCCATCGAATACACACTCTCTCAATGCCTTAATAGCACCAAGCTCTTCATCAATTTCTCGAATCACAGTGTTAGCATCTACTAGCTCACCGTCTACTATGACTAAACGCTTATTTTCAGCAAGCTCGTTGTACTTACTCATGCCAATATTGTATGACTCGTCTAGTCCCTGCAGCTCCATTAACTCCAACTCCCTATCTAAAACAGACGCATCGACTGCACGTGGCTCTTCTGGAATTGCGTAGTCATCAGGTACGCGGCTTGGCTCTTTCGCAGCCTCACGCTGTATTGCCATGTCTATTAGGTACGTCTCTTCTTCGTACATGCGACGTGCAGCGTTATCACGATAAAGCCGGTCAAGTGGATCGCCTGCAGGAGTTTGCTGTAAGCGCTCAATCTCTAAATCAAGCTCGTCAATCCGGCCCTGAACAGTGGGATCTAAATACTTGCCGGGGTTATTGATGACGCCCTCAGCCCAGTTAAACGCATCGTTAGCAGTAAACTGCACCACACCTTGCATATCTTGTACCGCAGCAGGAGATATATCAGGGTCATCAAGCAGCTTTTCAGCAAGCATGTCAGGCGTCATTCCGTTATCGCCAGCTCGCCAGAAGCCAGGCGGGAACCTGCCCATCTTGAACACTTCAGGATCTACACCCTCAGCTTCAAATGCCTTCTTGTTAAGACCGCCGGCTTTCTTGATCCAGCCTGTCACTTTCTTGGATTTCGTTAGCTTGGTTTGTTGAGCAACCAGCTTGTCCACTGACTTGCTCTTTGCCTGCGCAAGACTTGCATATTCTTTGTTAAGAAACCTAACGTATTCCTCATCCATGATGCGAACAGGTGTTGGCTCTCGTAGCGCAGATGTCTGCTCTAAGTAATCGGCCGTGTCGTCTATAGCGCGGGATGCTGTTGATAAATCTTCTCCAGCCTCTTGACCAAGCTCAATAATATGGCTTCTTACTATCCCTACAATTTCTTTGTCAGACAATTTTCCTGTAGAAGAGGCTTCTTCAGCAGCAAAAATTTTACGCTCTAGTGCTACTCTGCCCTCAATTTCAGGAACAGAAAAAGGGTTAACTCTTCCATCTTCAGTGCGACGAATCCCAAAAACGCCAAGATTTGACCTTTCCCTAAAACCCCGCAGGTAGCCTGTAATGCCGCCGGCTACACCACCAAGAACAGCACCACCAGCAGCAGCGAATACTATTGCATTGATTGCATCCTGATTGGAATAAGGTGAGTCAATGTCTTCTTTGTGCGCTATGACTAAAGGCTGGATTGCTAATTCAGTAGCCGCATTAAGTGCCGCTGTATTTCTTGCAGCATTCAGCGCAGTACCCATGGCGGTAAGCCCTTTGTGCGCCCCGGCAATTGTGCCAATCGGCAAGGTCACAATGTTGATCGGGTCCATCATGTAACCAGACATCATGCCCAAGAACTGCGCCATGCCAGAGCCTTCGCTTAACACTGCCTCTCGCTCAGTCCGCCGCTTGGCTAGTATTTCGTTGCGCTCATTCCGCAGCGCATAGTCAGGCTGTATCTGGCCCTCGTACTCTGTGCCTTCTAGATCTCTAGACAGTCTGTTAAATTCAAAGAATCCATTCTGGCTTTGATAATCCTCTGCTCGAATAACACCGTTATTGACCAACTCTAGCGTTCGTTGGTTACGCTGAACAAATAAACCTCTGTTCAAAGAGCTAGATACAGAAAGGTTTTCATCAACGACAGAGCCAAACGCCGCCCTAAATGTCTCGCCAAAGGTAGGATCTGCAAGCATTACGTCTGGCTCGGGAGCTACCCGAACCATTGCATCTAATCCTTTTTGATCTCTTTGAGAAACAAAAGGCATTAGTATCTTCCGTATCTTGCTGCAGCACTAATTGGAGTAGTAGCCGGCACAGATCTTGGCCCTCTGACGGAGAACACCGTCCTAGTCTTGAGATACTTTTGCATCTCTTCAGTAATCACAAACTCAAATGGGCTTTGACTGCCATCATCATTCAAGGTGCTGAGTGTGACCATGCCAGTCGCAGGATCGACAACATAGTACGAACTAGCGCCAGTGCTTACGATCCGAGACTGCTGAATACGCTCGATTGCAGCCTCGTCAGTAAGATTAAGATGATCAAATCCAGCAGGAGCAAACTGCTCACGCAGCATCTTAGGCGTCATCTCGTCGATGAGTTCGTTAAATACATCCTCCTCTATATCACGGGGAAGCTCAAATTTGAAACCGTTTCTCTCGCCAATACCGCCAGTAATAGCGCGTACAGAAGACTCGAACTCGTCTTCGTCAAAGTCATCAAGGACTAGACGTGTGGATGCGTAATGCGCCAAAGCAGCATTCAAAACTAACGAGTGATCTTCACCAGCAGTGCCAGGTCTCTTGTAGGTGTCCCCTACAATATCCTCAAACACTGCAATATATTCATTCTTAGGTGGATTGGTACGCGTCTTGTCTATTAAGAATTGGTGGCCTTGGAATATCTTTTCCGCTGTAGCCATGTCGTTAATAGCACCAGCCATAGAAAATAACTTTGGCTTCCCATCCTGACCAGCTACCTGCTCCCATATCTGAGGATAAAGACCAGCGACTAGCGATAGAGACTGTGCATGATTGGCAAGCTCTGCTGGAGTCGCAGCGGTTAGGTATTGACCGTATGCCTCTGCTTCTCTGTCAGTAAAAAAGTTTTGCTCATACTGAATCCTGCCGGTAATCGCGCTTACGCCCACAGAAGCAGTCAATGAATTCATTTCTGCAGCTCGCTGAGACACTGCCGCTTGAGGATTGGCAAAGTCAAACGGTGTTACGTTGACAATTCCTCGCTCTGATAGGAATTCCAGTCCCTTGCCATCCTGATAAGACGTAAGCATTTCATCTCGATATGCTCTAGCGTCGGTCACATACTGTGCTTGGTATCCAATATCTTCGGCACTCAGGCCAGCGGTAGGCGCTTGCTCGCCTAACTCAATAAGCTCATCCATGCCAGCCAGTGTTGGATTGGCATTGAAGATCATGTTGTTAGCGTTTGTCTCTAGGACAGCCCGAAAGTCTCTAGCTATACCCTCATCGCCCACCATCTTAACTTGCATGTCTACTGCGTTAAGCTGCTCTTGCGGTATAACCTTGCCTGTTTTGGCAAACGTATTTAGTGACGCAATATCGTCTCTCGCTTTTGATTTAGCCGCAGCTAACTCGGAAGACTTGCCTGTGACCATGCTGCTTGCCGCAGCAACCAGTCTGCGTCTCTCAGTTGGGTCAAAGCGCTCATCGTCAGTGACCTTTTCAATGTAGCTTTCGGCCTGCTCGATTGTCTCTATGCGGTTGATGCCATTGATCTCTCGCTCAAACTGGATGTCTTTTGACATCTGCTGTTTGCGCCGCTGAACGTCATCTGCCTCCATCAGACCATCAGTGATCAGGTCTGAGTACAGTCCATCAAGATCTGAAAGTGATCTAGACAGCTCGGCAGGGTCTCCATTGATTGCCTCATTGCGCAAGTTCATCTCGCGCGTTGCCGATTCTGAAAGCAGGGTGTTGAGTCGCCCCTGATTTGCATTAGCTCGAACGCCTACGCGCTTAGAGATCGCGTATCGTTCTAAGCTAAGCGATAACTCTTGGGCCTGTAGATCATCAGTAAATCTTTTCGGAATTTCGTTTTGTATGTTTCTTACAGCATTATCAAAAAAAGCTTCTTGTTGATCGACTGGCTGTTGCGCTGCTTCTTCCGCAGCAAGAGTTACTACTTCAGAGTATTCATTAGTAAATTGTTCGCTTTGTAAGTCTCGCTGTAGTTTTTCTTCTGCACGTCTTGCTTCATTAAATGTGACCGCAACATCAGCAACTGCGCCAGCCGCTTGTGCTTGCGCCCTGGCTGCACCTGCACCAAAGGCTTCAGGAGTAGCGCCAACTCGCATAGGTCTCGCGCCAACCTCGGCGGTAATTCTTGTTTGCGCTCTGTATGTTGGAACCTTCACCTTAGCCTCCCTAGCCTGTTATCTGAGCGCCGCCAGCCAGCAATGAACCAGCCGCTCGATAATAAGAGGCGCGCTGAGCTGCTGCGCCTTGCATTCTTTGGAGCCTGCCTTGAAGTTTTTGTTCGGTTGCTGACTCAAGTGCCTGTTGCTCGCCAATAGATGCGTTGTATCGCCGCAGTGCTATCTCTTCATCTGCCTCACGCGCATTGTTTAACAACACTTGCAATGGCGTCCCACCTGTAGCTACAAACCCGTTGTATCGAAATGCTTGAGCAGTGCTAGCTTGTAGCTCTGAAAAATTGTCACGAAAACGATTGATATCAAACTCAGAAGAACGCTTTATTTGTTCTGCCTGTTGCTCTGCAATCTGTGCATTACGCTCTGATATTTGTGCGTTGAAGCGACCTGCCGCATTCGCGGCTGCGCCCTGTTGTACGGCTGCGCGAGCACTCAATAGAGAACTGCCGGCGACTATTGCTGCTGTAACTGGATCTGCCATAAATTACCTATCAAACGTCTGCAATCGAGGGAAGATAGACAGAATTGTCAGCGGCAAAGGCTGATCCTGTTTGACGACTACGAAGCCATCGTTATTGTAACCGCCAGGAAACTCGATAAATTTGTCGCCAGTATACAATGGAACAGGATTATCCATAGTCATGTGTACTGTTCGGAATGGAATGATGTCTAATTCTGTCTCCGATGGCCCAATTTGTGCGCCCACAGAGTTGAGAACCCGAATATCTATGTCACTTATCCGTTTGTTTTTAGCTTGGGCTGTACCTTCTGTGCCGCCAGCATCAGTACGCATGGTCTGCAAAATTGAGTCGTATGACAATCCAACGTGTGCTTTCGTAACGGATCGGTCTAGTGTAATGCTACCGGAGGAAACAGTCTTGTCTGCGTGAGAAGAACCGTTTGCCAAAATAGAAACAGTTTGCCCCTCTAAATGGCTGAGACCGCTTATGGTAGTAGCAGCACCTCCACTGTAAGTAAGACCCGCGTCAACATAAAAAGCATCTTCTATATCAGCACCAAAGTCGATCGGCTTGAGTCTTTCTACATGACGCACATTAGATCCATTGATAGTGCGACGTACTACCAAATAAACCTCTTCTTCGGTGCGTTGACCACTTGAGATAGCTGCAATGCTTTCTACGAAGCCGTAGTTGTAGGTTGTGCCGCTATCAGTCAATGTCCCGCCAATCTGATGCTCATGCCAAGCTACCACATCTTCTTCACGCCGATAGGTCATTGCCACAAGCTTGCCGTTCTCTAAAACACACCAAACGACATTGTTCGGCTCTTGCTGATAAGCCATCTCTTTGATCTTGCCTTCAGTAATATGCTCCGCCAGTAACGTCATATCTGGGGCAATGTACGAGTCAACATTGAAGTCATATACAAGCTCACGCAACTTACGTTGTTCTCGTTGTACAAATAGCGCGGTAGCACCGATGACAAGGGGCTGGATGTCGGCACTGCCATACTTTGCTTGCTGTTTAATCTGCGTATTTACTGGCGTGATAGGCGCATCTACCGATCCAGCACGAACCGCAAACTCACCTCCAGACGTACCAACCAGCAGTACACGCGATGATGTTAGATATCGAATGACGTTTACCTGGTTAGATCCGATCGTGTAGATCAGGGCACTGTCATCAGCTACACCCGCCGTAAAGTTTGTATAGTCCCCACTGACAGAAAAGAAAAGAGTTTGCGGCTGATTTGTTGTGTTAGCGAACACTAACCTTTGTTCAAAAAATGCCACACAAGCGGGATATCCTGTGGTGTCTGAAAATGCGCCAAGCTGGTACTCATCATCAGCAGCCAGATCACCTGTGATCGTGATGCTCTGACCTTCATTTTGAAAGTGTATATCGTTGCTTGTGGATAACGTAATAATGCTGTCGCTTACCGCAACAATGAGAGCATTTGAGAAGTTGTTGCCATTTACTAAAGAACCATTACTAGAGCTTCCGCTACCCGTTGCATCTTTACGTGTTACTGGATCAAGCAAGTCAAATTTTGTTTCTGGTGTTGATGAGTCTAATTCGACTTCAAAAAAGAAGTCATTGATTGCTGACGATGGTGTTGTTGGAAAACTGACAGTCACTCCAGTAGACCCTGTAAATTTAACTAGATCACCATTGATTAAATTATGTGGCGCATCCGTTGTAACTGTAATTTTTGATCCGCTAGTTGATATACCCGAAACACTTATATTAGCCGAGCCAGTTGCGCTAATACGCATACCAACCTCAAAGCCTTCAGTAAGAAAGTTACCGGCACTGTCCTCGATAAAGTCATTATGCGATAACCCTGTGGCACTCGGATCGCCCTCATGAAAGCTAATGGTAGTAGCGGTCATGCTAGGCTCTAGTTCTTCTTCTAGCTCATCATTCTCTTCTACACTAGCGCGCACTTTGTCACTCTGACTTGCATCTAGTGCGTTGGTAGCATCTGCGGTCGTGACGCCACCCGCTGTTTCAAAGCCGACGCCGTTAGTCCAAAGCGAACCAACGACGTTATAAACCTCAAGCGAGCTAGTACCCACTGAGTGAATAACGGCTGTAGATCCTGCAGCTGGGGCGACCGTAGTAATTGTTTGCCCTGGAGAAAACGACCCTCCAGATTTATTATTAAATCCCAGAGTAAGCATGATTGACGATATTTTTGCGTAACCATGATGTAGTTTGAGCAAGCGACCTACATCAGTGCTTTTGAAAAAGTTTGAAGTGCTAGATGTAATTTTGACGTTACCAGTTCTTGCCTCTGCTGTAAGCGTAGAGTCGTCAAACGCAGGATCAAGAAATGGGCCGCGACGAAAGTCTATTTCTGTAATCGTCCATGCCGTATGGCCTGTGCGTGTAATTTGCCTAGGCGCATGATTAGGATGCACGATGAACATAGTATCGGCAGACTGCGTAAACTTTAAGCCGGCAAGGTCTGAGGTATTGTAAGGCGTAGTTACTTCAATCGGGCTACTGCCCCCATCAACAACAATCCCGCCATCCTTGTAAATACGAAACTTTTGGCTGGAAAACTCCAACACATACGTCTGTTCTACGTTGAACTCAAACGGTATTAGTCGTAGTTCATCGGCTCCTGAGCCATCGCCCACAGCAATGTGCTCTGTACCGGGGCGACGTGTGACGCCACCCTGTGGGAAGGTTAGAAAGTTTTGGAGTTTCTTGCAGCCGTTGAAATACTTAGCGAGATCGGTACGACCATCTAGCCTTGGCGATAGCTCACCAGCAGTAAAGTTAGTGAACGGCACACTCGACTTCGCCATGCCTAGAACCTCGATCTAATAAATGTATCTGCCTCGATAGCGCCAGAATCAGAGACGCTCGTAATGCTTGCAGGAGTACCCTCGGTTGCGCTGACAAATCGCGCTTCCTTGAGCTTGTCTTCGTACATAATCCTCATCTGTTGCGCCAAGGTATTACTGCCAACTAGCGGATATGCAACATCCGCAGCGATTGCAGCAACCAAGGTTTCGATAAGCAAAGAATCATATTCACTTGTGTCTGTGATACGCGCCAAATAAATAAGGTCTACCGTATCCTCATCACAAAGAATTTTGCGCCCTTCTAATCGGTAAGGAATATCATGAAAACGTAAATTTAGCACGCGCAAGCAAAAAGGATCGGAGGGAAGCGAAAAAGCATTGTCAAACTCAAATGCCGGCTTATCAGTATCAGGCGCTAATGTTGCTCTACGAGTAAGTGCTTTCCAAGGATGTGCTCGGAAAACAGAATCTCTCAAAAATGGATATCGTTGATTACAGATACGAGCGGCTTTGCTGTCCTCAGTAAGACTCAGGATATTGGATGCGCCTATCTGATTGAGTGCGCTATTGCAGATATCAGTAATTGACGCTGCCATAATTTACTCTCAGCAAAAGAAAGGGGCCGTTGCCGACCCCCGTTAGCTTTAGTCTACGACATAGAACATTGTCAGCTCAATGGTTCCAGTAGTAGTTCCAGTTGAGGTGACAGTGACAACATATTCGTTGTCTGCGTCTGAAAGGTCGAGACCAACTTCGGTGTTTGCCCCAAGTGCAAGCGTAGCCGCTACATCAACACACTGTGCTGAAGTAGACGCCGCCGCTGCCTTGAACTCATCTGCGTCTGCTGTAACAGCGGAGCCTGATGAATCGGTGTAAGCAGCGTGACCTACTGCAAGAGTAGTTCCGCTACCAAGCGCATCGTGGCAGAGAGTGCCACTTACAATGCGAGAACCGTTTGGCAGTGCAAACATTTCAATGGTGTCTGCTGCTTGAGAGCTAGCCTCAAAAACACCTCGAGCTACACGAAGCACACCAGCGAGCTGATTTGCTTTTACGAACTCAGAAGGATCGTCCTGAGTAGTATCTGTACGAACGTCAGAATATACAGTCATTGCTTATCCCTCCTTAACCGAATGTGAAGCTTTCAGATTCGTCACAAGTAATCTGAACTACTTTGTCTTCTTCCATGCGCGTAGCGCCGAAAGTTGCACAGTAGTAAACCTGTGTCGAATAAGACTTGTCAGCACGCTCTTCTACGCGAGCCATCACGTCTTTGCCTACAGCTAGTTTCATGCCATCTTCTGCCCAAGCAAAACAAGTACGGTCGTTACCAGACTTACCCAAGCGGTTAGATACGATGAACTTGAAGCCCATGAATGTGTCAACTTCACCACGAACCAGAGCCTTGACAGTGTTGAAGTCAGACGACGTTACCGCAGTCTCGTTCAACAAACGCTGAATCTGGAAGGGAGAAACACAAATGTAGCGAGAGATGCTTGGGTCAACAGAGTTAACGTCGAGCTTCTGCTTCGCCTCGATGAGCTTCTCAATGGTGAGGTCAGTACTGCCTGATGCAATCTGCTGAGCAGAAGGCAAGGTAGTGCTAGTTGAGCCAGACTTACCAGTCTTTGCGGTGCCAGTAGCGGCCGCAATGATGGCGTCATCCATTGCACGACCCATAGCAGCAGCCGCAGTCCGGGCATACGCTGAAGTGGGATCGATCAACAAACGAACTTTATCAGCATCGTCAATAAGGTCAGCCCACTCGTAGCTGTCCATAGTAACCATGCGACGTGAGTGTGGCGTGTCAACGATAGGTGTATCAGAGTGACGTGAAGTGCGCTTCACTGCCGCAGCCTGACCGACCTGATCAAAGAACGCCTTTTCACCTGTAACTGATTCCTCAGAAACAGAACCGCGCAGCAAACTGCCCATCTGCTGTGAAAGCAACTGGACATTGCTGCTAAACTGCTGCACGAATGCAGTTGTAATTTGCGTAGACATAATCGTCTCCTGTTAGCAATGTAAAGTTGTTTCGCTACCCGACGAATGCCGGACGAGAAAGTTTTATTGGCGCTTTACGTCATCGCCAAACGGCAGGGGCTTACGCTTGTCCTGACTTCGGTGTGCTACTCTTACTCCGGGCTGTAGGCTTGTCGGCTTGTTTTTCGCACCATTCAAGGAATAGATCTGCCGTGACCAGAGGATCTCTGACCATGGCAGGCGTTCCAAATTCGAGTGTACTCCTCAAAATCTGAAGTTTAAACTCTCTATCTGATAATTTTTCACCCTGCGGCATACTCCCTCCACTTCATCGCTTCTTGGATATACCACTGGTGTTCAGGATGACGTGCATCCCAGTAAGGCGTATTAGGCGCAGTAATCTCACCTAGCCTCTGCATTGCATCGCTTGGCGTGATACCACCACTGGTTTGTACGCCCTCAAGCGTATCCTCACCTACTTTCTCTCGTAGATAGACACCCATGTTAGACAACATGCGGATAATCTCAGGATGATCACCTAGCATCGTACCGTCAGCCAGTTGCACTTCAGTCATCTCAGGATTACCAAACTCAGCTAAAACGCCATTAGCCAGCGCCATACGATCATCAAATGCTTGTCCGTACTCTTTACGCAGGTCACTTTCTACCTGATCGATACGCGCCTGGGCTTCCATGCCAATGCTTTCTGCGTCAGCAAACTGCATTTCGTTGTACGCATCGAGCATAACCTGTGCTTGTTGTGGGTTCATCCCAGCTTTGTGCGCGGTATCTTTGAACCATGACACCATGTCATTGTCCATCTCTGCGCCTTCAGGGATGTTGTTGTACGCCAGCTCGTACCCATCGGGCGATTCTGGACGGCCTAGCTTGGCATATACCTCGCCCCACTCATCAGCAGTAGCGCTTTTGCCAGGCAATGCGACCTTATCAGCGCCCACCATCTGCTGTGCGTGGACATAGCTTTTGGCTAATGCGCCGATATCATTAATGTGTTCAAGGCTTGAATGGCCTCTAATCTCTTCGGGAATACTATCTCGCCAGTCTTCAACAGACTGAGCTACCTCTGGCACATCAACTGCTTCAGAGACTTCAGCTACCTGTTCTTCACTCATCGAATTGTTCCTTTATCTGGGGATCCCAGTCTTGCAGCATGGACTTGAGAAACAACACTACCGTGCGCTGCCCTTCACGATAGGCTGTATCCGTCACCTCTGACGAATAAGTTGAGGCGTTTATGTGAAAGCGATGCTCTAAATCCTTGAGCACCGCTTCGCCATCATCCGATTCAAGCACACGTTTGTATGCGCCTTTCAGCTCTATTAAAGTCATTATCCCTCCAGTGCTCTATAGGCTGGTGCGGCTGCACCTGCCGCCTCTAAATACTGCAGTGTTTGCTGATCTGTCGCAGCGGCTTCTTCTGCTTGTTGTCTGTTCTCACGTATTTGATCGACTTGATCAGCACCACGAACTGTCGTTGCCGGTACACCTAGCACCTTGAGTAGATACTTAGCCATGCCATCAATGTCGATGTAATCCATCGCAGACTGATCAATTTGTGACAACGGCATAAAGAGTTCAATCATGCGCAGTGCTGATTGGATATCGCCAGCACGCTGTGCTTTTGCCAGCGGCGATACATATTCGATCTCAATATCAGAGTCTCGCATGAAATCCGGCGCTGCGTTGAATGCTTTTTGGCGAACCATTAAGTTATACACACGGGTGATCATAGGCTGTAGCAATTCTGCCTGTAAACGTCCAAGAACTGGACCGAGCAAGCGCATCTTCTCTTCAGTGCGCTGAACGACCTCGGTTGCTGTCATCTGCGGACCTTGGCTCATAATTAGTTGGTCAACGTAAAACGCAGACTCAATAGAGCGGCGACGCTGCTCTTCCATGTTAAGGCCCAGCGGGTTGTTTGCTCCGATGTTTAGCGGTTCGAGGCGATCGCGTGTGCCGCTACGATAAAAGTTAAGGCCACCAGGAACGGTACGAATAGGGAGCATAAAGCCATCATCAGGCACCATAAGGGGTGGGTCGACTTGCTTTTGTGCGGCACGAATCGTGACTTCGCACATCTTGTTAAGCATTTTGATATCAGGCAGCGCGGTCATTGCCGGTGATCGGCCATAGCCAATCTCAAAACTAGCTTTCAAGAAGCGTGGAGCAACATACGGAAACTCTTCAAAGCCCGATTCGCTCAATACAGTACGGCTATCAGGGTCTACATAGATCGAGGCATACTGCATATTTCGGTTATCAGTACGGGTTACATCGCGCTCTTCGCGTGGATAAACCGCATGAATTAGCGTGATGTTGTCATAAGGATTCTTTTTAGCCCGGTTGATAATTTTGCTATCAAGTTTTTCTTCGCCAAAACGAGCAATGACGGCACGTGCTGGCATCTTGAACTGACGGAATACAGTATCGACGCGGCCCTTCTCATCTTCTGATAGGAAGACTTCAGCGCAGTGCTTGGTCGAAAATCGGATCTGAGACTCGGGATCTGACTCAATAAACATCGTCCCGGTGCCAAAACAGATAAGATCGTGGTACAGCTCATGTATCTGTTCTTGGAAGTTAGAGCGATTGAACGCCAGATACATATCGTCTTCGACAGACTCAAGCCATTCTTTGGCTTCATCGTTCTCATCAAGGTCGCGATTGCGGAATCTTAGAGAAAACCAGCGGGTAGCTGCATTGGTTAACATGCCATGCAAGCTGGCAGACATAAGTTCAGCGGCATGGATTGCCGTAGAATCAAAGATTAGCTCGGTACGCTTATCGCCATCTGTACGCTTTTTAGTGACATCGGCTTTTCTAGGCACGACATAATCAGCAATCTCTTGCCAGTGACTCTCCCAAACCTGCCGTTGTGTGTACAGGCTTTGGAAGCGTTGCATTAACTGCGCGCCTAATTCATCGGCCATTTTTATCTCCTATGTTCCACATGGAACAATTAGCCACCTAGTAGTGTTTTGCGTCTTACCGATGCCTGGCCAGTCAGTCCCATTGGGCTGGTTGCCACGCCCCGAGCACGTCGGCGACGATACAAATCCCGTGTTGCCTCTTCTTGGTTGTCGCCTTGAGTACCTAGTGCGGCGAGTGGTCGGACAGCCTGGCGATCGACTGCACCAGCTGGCTGCACTGATTCCTGCCTAACCTTTGGTACGCCTAAAAGATCTTTAGCACCACGACTCAAAATATCCTTTTGCGCCTTGAGTCCAATAGTACGATCAAACTTCTCACCCGCCTTACGGATTGCTTTGCCTACTTTTTTTACTGGCTTGCTCATATCATCCCCATCTGTGCGGCAAATCTAGCATAGCGCCGTCGTCTGTCATGTAGCCACCCATCCTGAGCAGCAAATCTGTTTGAGAGTTTTCCACAAGCAGCTTGTTTACGCCAGAGACCCAAGCCACACTAAATAACGCATTCATCAACCGCCTACTAAAAAAGCGCCTTTGGTAATCAGGAAGGATCAACGCATGAGCTGTCCATGTCGTCTCTTCATCTTCTACCGCATAGCACCAAAAGAAACCCGCAATCTTGTCCTTTACTTCGCATGTTACGACAAACGCATAGTCGATTATCCGAGAGTGCGCTTCAAGATACGGATAGTCATACCGCTCCATGTAATCAAGCAGCACGTCCTGGGACAACTTAGCGTCATGAATCCTTGGACGAATCACCGGTGCCTAGCTTTTTTCGCTTGGTTGCGGAGTCGAGTAGGCCCCTTGGACCCGTCAAAATAGTCTGCTGTCTGCCCATACGTCGAGGATCAAAGAGCTGACGCTTCAGCTTTTCCTCTTCTGTCCTACCAAAAATAGGCGCAGCCGGAATAATCGGTGCGGGCGGTGGTGGCGGTGGCGCTGCCGGTACAGTAATTTTAGGTCTACCCATAATCACATCCTCGCTGCTAATGGGTTGTATGATGAATCGGCAAACGCTTGTGGCGGTCTGCCTTCAAATGTATTCGTGTCCCTGATCCCTACTGCTAGGTATCGGAAGGCGTCTGCTGCGTGCGACGACCAGTCGTGGACCGGCGTTGCCCTGAAGCTGCGGCTTTTTTCGTTGTACGCCCTGTGGTACTGCCGGAGGCATTCGAGGCCCGCTTGGCACGTGTCCCGGTCGAACCAGCATTTTTGGATGAGGATTTGCGCCGCGTGGATGCCGTCTTCGAGGGGGAGCTTGGGGACGACTCTGAAGTTGATTCCGAGGTCGAAGGCGACTTCACGCCTACTTTTACCAGAACCCAATTCACGTACTTCGATATCGTGAGGCGCATTGTGCGACCCATAGAGATAACCTTTTGACTGTAAGACTTCAGCATAATGGGGTAATCCTTCATTCCTGTTCTCATAAAAGTCAATGACATGCACCGACCGGCCAACTTGCTGTGTAAACCATATTGCAGTGCTATCCCCTACACCTAAATCCCACCACGTTTCCACTCGGACGCCAGGGTCATGTGGAACATTATTG
>CAACVD010000161.1_pt1 | contig 30297 bp, 41 predicted proteins | sample 2381771 | NCBI WGS metagenome assembly CAACVD01 (sample SAMEA5211965, study PRJEB30684) | marine metagenome | biome: Marine; feature: Epipelagic; material: Water | collected 2015-10-15 | depth 15 m
CCAAAAGAATTTCATAATGAACTTAATTATGAAGTTATTGATTACGATAATATAGTAAAAAACCCAGCAAAGTTGAATTTTCCTGAACAACGGGAACGGGGTTTTGCGTAATCATTGAGCTTCCTGCATCACAGAATTTTTCGCCGGCGCCCGCGGGAAGTGGTAGTAGTTATAACGAATCATCAACGAATTTGCTTGACAACGGGAACGGGGTTTCAGGAACTACATGGCCGGTCCCCAGCAGGTGATAGAATTTATACCAGTCATAGCTGTCCCTGATTACTGTAACGGGAAAACGGGATCTGTGGCCCCGGATCGCGTTGCTACCTTCGTAAACTTTATAGACCGACTCCGTGAGGGGTCGGGCCAACACAAAAACTTTACCACCAGCTTTAGTTCTTTCGTAAATCCAGGCTTTTTGAAATTTAGATAGCCGAAGTGAGTTACCTTTAATTACCTTAAGTTCTAACCAAAACTCAACACCTTTGTAACAACCATTTACATCAGGTACACCTGGTCCAGCTTTATTTTCTATTCTTACCAAGTGAGCGTCTTTTAACGCTTTTTTTACGTCTTGCCATAACTTTGCTTCTGGCCCCTTTGCCATTTTTTTCTCCGTTAATTAGTTCGTTCAGATAAGGTAAGAACCACTTATTGTCTCTAATAACTTGCACCAAAAGATTTGTCAAAGCATTTACCACAAGCTCTTCTTTTTTAACATTTGTGATTGGACCACCATCAGCACTTAAACCAGAATAATCTAATCCGGCATGTAAAATTTCATGAAGGAACGTATTCCCTTTTTCAATGCTTTTAAGATTCTTGTCCAATAAGATTTGTTTGTTTTGCGCATCATATTCTCCTAATGTATTATCCTTAAATAAAATTGATTTTATTTTGAGATCATCATATCCAATTTTAATTTTCTTCTGTTTCAACTTTTACTTCTCCTACATGTGTGCTTACAAATGAGCTATTGTTTATAAAATTAAGTACCGCAAGGAAGTCACTAAACTTCTTTGTCTTGTCCGCTTTGGACTTCAACATCCTCAACGTCTGCTGATACCTCGATAACTTTCGTTTCACCAAGCTCATTGTGCAACTCCTTTATTGATTTAATAAGATCATCTTTACTCAATGCAGATAAGTTCTGCGTTTTAATTTCTTTTCTATCAATATAAAAACCTGCCGCCTGGCCAAGTCTAAATTCAGAATTAATTGCTGCTGCCATCTGGCCTTTGTCCTCAGCTTTTTTAGATAAACCATCTAGTCTTTTTAAATGTCTCAGGAAATCTTTAAAATGCGCAACACCTTTTTCTCTCATCTCTTCAATATAAGAAACAACGTGAGGTGACTTATCAGGATTAGTTAATATAGATCCCCACTTCTCACATGTAGGTTCAGAGTATCCAGCTTGTTTAGCAGCCTCTTTTTTTGTTATGTTAGGATAATTAGCTACGTAAACCTCAGCAAAAGTTCTTTGCTTAGGTGTAAGATGCAAATGAGTTTTTTTGCTATTTGCTATTGTTAGCCCAGTTCTCGACATTATGCTCCTGTATAAGATTATTCTAACTATGTATATATCAAAATTACCTAAAGATCACCAGCCCTTTAGTAGTATGAAATTCTGTGTACTTTCTGGGTACTAGTATGACAAAATAAGTGTTGATATTAGTGGTTAATAGTATGTTTTCTGTGAGTCTGGGTACTAATGATGTAAAACATATAATAAATATTATTTACTTAGAAGTATCTATATAGGAACATTAAATTCAAGTTTCACGTGAAACATAAGAACAAAAAAGAAAAAGGTGGGCAACAAAATGCTACCCACCTTCTAACTAAAAAGCTAAAGAGAGCTTTTTGGTAAGGTTCACTCTCGCTTGCCTTACCTATGAAAGGGTTAAATATCTTAACCTATTATTTCTTTACATTAATTTTATGCATAAGTCTACCAATTTCTAGATCTTTAGCAAAAATATCTGCTCTCAAACCTTCGACTTCAATTGTATGATTTTTTTTGAGTAATTCTATCTCAGTTTCATAATCCACTGATGATTTTACCTTACCTTCAAATTCTTCTTTAGTTATCTCTTTCCAAGTCGACATAATTATTTATTATATACCATGTTGCTATTGCTCCTACAAGAATTGCTATTAAGCCAGTCAACAACATCCCCAGACCAAAACCAACTGTCATTTTTTTCGCCTTCCCATGTAGTGATCACCTGGTTCATAGTTCCATTTCTTACCATGATGACCTCTTACATCAGCATAAAACATTCTAAGCTTTACTATTGTTTTGAGAAAAAATCTTCTCATTTGCTACTTTCTCCATTATAAATTTTCTTGATCCATTACTACAAAAATCAAAACCATATTCATTTAATACATCTCGGATAACATTGCAATTATATGTTTTCCAATCATCAAAAATAAATACTGCTCCTGGTGCAGCACGTTCAGCAAAGAAGACAGCCTCATTTAAAACATCAGTTGTTTTATGTGGACCATCAAAATGCACAAGAGAATACTCATTCAATAAATATTTTTTTGTTTCCCAATAAAAATCTACTCCATAATAGTATTTTTCCATAAAAGCAACATCAGTCAAGTTTATTAAATTAAATCTAGGTTCTTCTGCGAAATCTCTTTTCACTTCAGCAAACATCTTTTGGTCATAATCCATTTTAGATGGTTTAGACTTATCATAATGTTGATATACAAGATCTCCGTATGGATCTATGCCAACATGAAAATGTAATCCTGAGTAATTTGGTCGGATATAGTTTAAAATTAATTTAGTGCCAAGGCCTTTTCTAACCCCAACCTCAGCTGTAAGCATAATTTTATTTTTATTTTTTTTGGCTAATCTTTCACTCCACGATGCCAACAAATCATATTCTCTTGAATCACCTTCTATAGTCATTAAGATACTTCTCTCTCTGCCTTAAATAATCTTTTTGGTCTTGTGTATATGCAAAATCTACCCTGGATTTTCTTAGTTTGTGATATTGATCTACCACATATTCTGGTTCGTATGCTGCAAATAAACATACTAATTTAAAATCCTTATCTCTGTTGTGAAACCAAAGTTTAGCTGATTTTTTAGCGACAACAAGAGAACGCTCGAGGCCAATATAAAATAGGTCATCAAATGCTCTCCATAGCACTGCTTTCCATAGCCTCGTTTCTGATGAAACCGGTTCTGATTCGTATTCTGTGTGCATTGCTCCTGTTTCTGACAGGAGACAACCTTTTGGAAGATCGATGATGGTAACTCATTGATGAAGGTGCCTCCTATCATTTCAATTCCGTTACTGGTCCGTTGTCCGTGGTCTCGTCTATTTGTATGACGCATATAGGACAATTCATATAGTTATCACCATCTAATTGCAAGACATTTGATGGAAGCACCCTTTTTACATAATGATTGCCATCGCAACTCGGACAGCTTTTATAGAATGTCGTATCTTTTATTTTAACACCTGGACTTGTAGTAATAGTTGGCTGTACATTTGGCGGTATAATATACGTTTTATTTTCGTCTGCCATTCTTACCTCCGGTTTTTTCCATATCTTTCATTATTTTAGCTTGATAAGCTTCAGCTGTCATACCTCTATCTTTAGCTCTTCTTACTACTTCTTTATCAATCAAAAGCTCAATATATTCGGCTGGCTTTCGATATTCCTTTAAACACAATGCCTGCAGCAACGTATGAGATTTCTTTCTCACGGCTACTGATTTCCATTTATTTACGTCCATGTTCCTCCTTTTGTTCTTTTTCTGCATCTATATTATCGTAATCAATAACTTCATAATTAAGTTCATTATGAAATTCTTTTGGAATTACAACATCTGTACAAACTCCACCCTCAATGTATACTTTAATTGTTTTCATTTAGTCCTCATTACATAAAATACCATAATGTGCATACCAAAACTAATAAACTAAATCGTGGTAAGAATATGCCAATGCATAAACTTACCAACAATATAGTTTTTAAAATCCCAACAGCAATCATGGTGTTAGTTTATTATTATCTCTTCTAATTAAATCAGACTTGATAGTTTGACTAGCTATCTCCTTATCAAAGAATGAAATACCTCGATCACCACCTTCAGGTTCAAAGATAGTATTAATTAACCTTTTCACTGCATAAGCCCAACGATAATCTTCCGGTGATAACATTCTACCTTCCGAATCAAAAGTTGGTACATCTTTAATTATGTTATGCACTGCTTTTGAAAACGACACCCAGTTGCAGTGATAGTCTTTATCTCCATCACGTCTGCTCATTAGTTTTCCTTCTTCTCACCAAGTGCATTCCAACTAGCTAATTGATCTTTTACTTGCATAAGTAATTGTTCAAACTTAATAGCTGCTGCATTAGATTGATGTCTGTTTCTTAATTCACCATCTACCCAAAACTCAATCGTATCATCTTCATCATGAATTTTAATTGTAAATGATTTTGCTGACCAAGATTTTACACCACGACTTGGGTGTGGATCTGATCCAGCAGTTGTATCAACTGGTCCAGTCAATACAGATTGCGCTGATATGTACTTATCAGCATCTTTAGCTTTGCTTATACCCGGAGAAAATATTTCTCCACTTTCTTCAAAACCTTTTTTTTGTCCTGTTATATATAACATTTCGACAAGTGTATTGATCTTAAAGATTATTTCTTTTTTGTTCATAAGTTACCATCCTTGTTATCCCACGATAATACAAAATGCCCATCTGAAGTCAAGATATATTTACATTCACTTTAAAAAAGTGTAAGTAAGTTTATGGAGTTCATACTTACAATGATTATGTGTAGTGGTGCTGCCAACTCGTGCTTACCACCATTTTTAATGCCTACAACATACCCTACAATTTATGAGTGTATGATAGATGGGTATGTTACATCTCAAGAAAAACTAATTGAAATAGGGCCAAATGATGTCAATCAACACAAAATATTCATAAAATTTGAGTGTAATGAGGTCATAATTCCGCCACAAAAACCAAAGGTAAGGACTTGACAGGATTCAATAAAAGTGCATATAATTCACCCACGAAAGCTTATCGTGTACAAATCAGACATAAAGGTATGTATTACGATGAGGTAGTAAGCGGAGAAAATGATGAAGATTCATTAAAGAATTTTTTCGTCAAAGGTTTTGAAGGTAAGATACAACCCAGAGACCAAGATCCGATTTATACACCGGATCGTTTTTTCTGCACAATTGAAGAGGTAACAAATGAGCTTACAACAATTAGTTCAAAAGAAACTCAAATTGGAGCATCAGTGGGCAGAACAAGCACTGGACCAAAACAGAGTAACACCTGACATGAAATGGATAGACATAGATATAAAAAAATTGAAAGTCGCCATCAATGATCAAAGTGTAACTGATGCACTAAAAGAATTAAAAGTAGAAGACTAATACTCTGAATCTACTATAACACCCGGAACATCAACTTCGGTATAGACTACTTTTCCGTTTATTTTTTGCTCAACAGTTTCAGAACACAAAGTACAGGTAAAAAATTTTTTATTCTTAGTTGGATTAAAATGAGTATGCTCATGACACTTAGGGCACTGCCCAATATTAAGTGTTTCATCAATCTTAACTGTCATTTGTTTGGCCCCAGTTCATACCCGTAGATATATCTACTTTTGAGGGTACTTTCAACTGAGGTATACAAACTTCCATGATTTCTTGAATTTCTTTACAAGCAGGTTCTAATCTTTCGTGTGGGATACTAAAACATAACTCGTCATGTATCTGTATTAAAGGTATGAAATTCTTTTTTGCACAATCAATCATCGCTTGTTTTACTTGATCAGCAGCAGAACCTTGAATTAATCTGTTAAGAGCTTTGTATGTCATTGCACGTTTAATATTATTTTTACCAAATTTATTTACTGCATCTTCAAAAGTTGTAGCTTTGTGTAAGCCAAAAGAACTAGGTTCCCACATCTCAAATCTACATTTACGACCTTTTAAAGTCCATATTGCACCGTTTTTGTCAGCTGATTCAGCAGCTCTGTTAGCTAACTGTTTTACAAAAGGAACTTTCTGATTGTATTCTTTTAAAATTTGATCAGCTTGTTGTTTATCAATACCTAATTCACGTGATAGTTTATTTTTACCCATACCGTAAAATATACCTAGATTAATTGTTTTGGCCTGAGATCTTGGTATTTGAGCCATATCAGCTACAGTCTGGTGGAAGTCCGTATTTTCTTCTTGATAGGCCTGTATGAGGTCCTCTGTGCCATTAAACCCTATACTTGCAGCGTAGTGAACTACTAATCTTGGCTCTTGTTGTGAATAATCAAATGATCCCCACCTGCAGTTTTTATCAGGTAAAAACAATGATCGGATCCTGGGTCCTAGGTCCTTGTTCCTAGCTGGAATTTGCTGTAAATTAGGGTGAGCATAAGAGAGCCTACCGGATACGGTTCCCCCTGCATCACCCCTTAACTGATTTATTTCCGCATGTATCCTCCCATTATGTTCAAATTTAAAGATTGAATCGATGAAAGTAGAGTGAAATTTATTAACTTCTCTCGCTTCACGAATCAAACCAGCTATGGGTTCCTCACAATTAGTCAACCAATTTTGAGTAAAAGATGGTTCTTTTGCCTTCTCAGTGAGAGGGTAAGATATCTTCAACTTATCAAATGCTTTAGCAATAGATCTAGCTGCCCATATATCTATATCCATACCCGCAGCTTTCTTAATTTTCAACAGCGCAGCTTTTTCTCTATCTAAAAATTCTTTTTTAAGTTTCTCTGCACCTTCTAAATCTACACGCACACCATGTGCTCTCATTTGTACTAGTAAGGGTAACAGCTCCATTTCCATTTCCCATACATCAGTCAGATCTTGTCTAGTAATTTCTGTTTTAAATCTTTGCCATAATTTATAAGTAAGCACTGCATCTTGTTCTGCGTAAGGACCAACAAACTTTGCTGGTAATTTATACATTTCACCTTTTGCATCTATACCCCAATCTTCTGCTGCCTCTTTCAAACCAGCTTCAGATTTTAATTCAGATAAATAATCAACAGATAATGCATTTAAACTATATCCTCTTCTATTCTCATCTATTAAAGCAGCTGCGATCATCGTATCAGCAATCTTGCCATACACCACAACGCCATGTGCTCTAAGCCACCCTATATCATAAGCAGCATTATGAAATAATTTTGTAGCTTTGGACCTACAAATATCTTGTATCCAGTTTAGAACCATTCTAATGTCCATATTACCACCTGCCTCATGAGCTATTGGGTAATAACCTTTAAAGTTATTTGTTGCTACTGACACACCAATTATATTACCATTGTTGGTTGGCCACCCAGGTCCTTTTATTTTAATTTCAGGATCTTTAGTTTCTAAGTCTATAGCGACCTCAGGTTCATTTCTTAAATCAGGAAACCTAGTAGGTGGTGTCCAATCTGAATCTTGAAATGTAAAATTAATTTGATTTGTCATCTAATTGTATTCCAAGTTTAGCATAATGAATTATTTTATTATATCTTTGTTTTGCAGTCTCACCTGGCTTTCTTCTTGTTGCGTATTTTATTATGTTAGAATCAATAGTATTGAGCTTATTTTTCATGCAATAAACAACAGGTTGAATCGCATGTTGAACGTAGTGTTTTCCACCTTCCTGGTATTCTAGAGCTTTCTTTTTAGACCCCACACATACCTTCACATTCGTTATTAAATAAATCTAATTGATCTTCAGGTTTCTTTTTCTTTTTGAGTATCGCTTCAAAGTCTACAGATCTTAATGGAATTCCTTTACGGTGTAGGTATCTTTCTATTTTTGGATCTTTACCTGTATGCCTAATCATATCGTCTAGTCTACAAGCCTCTTCAAACTCTTCAGGAGTTTCAACTTTGATTTCATTCCAAAGAGCATTATCATGATATGGACAACCTATACAAGAACTTTTTGCAGGACGTTTATAATTTTTACCTTCATACCAATCTAAACAATCTTGTCTAGACATTTTATGATCGATCAAAGGCCAAATGTTTTTTATCCATTTTTCTCTTGATGGTTTCATACGCATTGCTTCGTCTGTAGATATACCCACCATGACTTCAACCCACATAGATCTAGGAAATCTTTGTCTGTCTTTTAAGCCAATAAGTTTTCTTATTCGTCTATTTATAGGAGTTATTTTGTAGTTACGGGTGCATTGTCTAGGACCAATTCCAATCTTTCCAGTGTCTGTGTTTTTAGCAAAAAAAGGCAACATAATATATCCATTACCTTTTGTTGCATCTTCTAAATCTTGTTTGATACTACCTGATTTTAAATGATTTTTTGTAATAACAACAGGATAATCTAATTGTGTTTCTAACCATTTTAAATGATCATAAACTTTTTTTGGCTCCCAACCAGTGTCAGCAAAAATTGCATAGTCTGGCTTGCGGCCAAAGGCACCCTCATTAGCCATGAGTGCCATTGTGGAAGATTGCACTCCAGCTCCCAATGATAGAATCCTAAGTTTAGGTTCTCCCGAATAATCCCAATCGCCTTTAGCCACTACCATAGTTATCCTTTATAAACTGATTATACAGTCTTGCCAATGGAAAGAAATACTCATGATACGTTCTTAGTATATGTAAAGTTTCTCTTGCCCTGGTGACTCCAACATACCATACCCTAGCTTCTGAGCTTCTGGCAACCCCTATCTTATTTCCAAAATGAGCAGGCCAATTAGCTTTTTCATAAACACACACATGATCGGCTTCTCCACCTTTGATAGAATGTATAGTATCTATTGTTACTCTTGATGATAAATCTAAATTAACTTTATTTTCTAATATTTTTTCAAAATAAAATTTATCTTTTTCTGGAAAGTTTCTGTTGAATACTTGCTGCCAAGGTCCTGGATCAGCTGTCAAACCTGCGAAGGTTCTAAGAAAGTCTATGTTCATTTGGTTACTACTATGAATATTCATCCATCTTTTGCTTTCAATGGATCTCCAACCATATGCGATCTCATTAACATATGTATACAGTATACCAGCTTCATCTTTGGATACAACACCTTTATTCATCAACTTATTCCAGCTTTTTATAGCGTTCCACTTGTTTACATCAAAAGATGTTTTGCCTTTTGTGTTTTGAAAAAATATACCTGATTGTCTTGCCATGTCTTCCAACTCTCTTACAATCTCTTGTGTCCTACCAAGTATAAGCCAGTCCCCATCTGATTGACTAATCATGTCTACGATATCTAAAAATGAAGAATGAGTTCGTATATGTCCATCTTTACTTGAGGGTAAAAATTGTTTTACAACTCTTGGCCTTATCATATCAGAAATGTAACCACTAAAGTCATGTACAACTTTTGGTATTCTGTGTGATTGTTTTAAAATATAATTACGACCTGGGAACTCTATGTAATCTTTTACGTTTGCACCGTTCCACTCAAATATTGCTTGATCATCATCTCCTGCAATATAAATTTTTTCAGCTCGTGCAGAGAGTTTGTAAACCATCTTCCATTGAAGCGGTGTTAAATCTTGTGCTTCATCAATAATTAAAACTTTTAAATATGGAGCTTCTTCATTTTCAATAAAATGAGTAATCATGTCAGTAAAATCAACTCTATGATCTTGTTTAAATAATTCGTATTGCTGATAAATTAATTGAAATTTAGGTAAAGTTGCTCTCTTAAATTGTTCTTCTACAAATTGTTGCTCAGGTATAATTAATTTATTTCTAGCTTTATCATATACTCTTAATGACCAATCATTAAAAACTTTGACACCATTATGACTTTCATACGCAGGACGTGCCATCCCTAAATTTTGTGCAAATTCAACCATGTCTATTTCTGGATCTAAAACAGGAACTTGTTTTCTAAATTTACGACAGAAACTATGAATAGTTCTAAAGTTTGATAGATCTTCATCATCACAGCCAGGAAATTTTTTGTTTGCCCTGTTCCTAGCTTCGTTTACAGCTTTGTTTGTGAATGAAAGATAGGCTATTTCTCTTGGCTGCACACCTTTATTAAACCATTTATCTAATCTATTTAACAACGTATAAGTTTTTCCTGTCCCTGGTGGACCAAAAATCTTAATTGTTTTCTTTTTCAAAAGGTGCTTTTTTTCTTTGGAAAATGACATTTGATCTTTCTATGACTGGCTCATCCATTTTTTTACAAAGCCAAACATATTTTAGTTTTAATTTATCGTAGTAATCATGTTTAGTACAACCATTTTTTTTCAACATACTTATAATCTCAAATTTTTTAGCTGCCTTATCAGATTTTTTTATAAACCTTTCGAAAGTTCTATATTTAAACACAATAATTTTTTCATGAAGATACCACATCTCCGCTTCAACTTGAGATGCATTGTCTGCTTGTTGAGTTTCCTGCGTAAACTGTATCATTGTATCTTTAAATTCTTCCTCTGCTTCATTGCTTTCATCATATCCTTCAATAGGTTGTTGCATGGACTTGAGTTTATTTAAAAAAACTCTATAATCTTTGTCCTTAACTTTTTGCCAAACAATATCTGCTTGATCAAATAATTGTTCAGATAGCAACTGTTGTTGATTTATTTGTTTTCCTGTAAGCTCGACTGTTTTTTTATCTATCGTTAGAAAATAAATTGGTGGTTTTGTTTTTAAAACTTGAAATGAATCTATGGTGGGTAAGTAATCAACACTATCAATCCCATATTTAAGTTCTTTACATACTGCAGAATTACAATGGTTTTTCAAAGGAGCATCCGTGCATTTATATTGATATTCTTTTTTTTCATATTGAGTTATCAAAGCTTGTACTTCTCTTGCTGGAAGTGGTTGATTAAAACCCTCATTTCTCTCCCAAACTTCTTTTTGCCATCCTTCAGGATTTCTTTTCTTAGCCAATGTTGCAAAACCTGTAAGTGCATTGTTTCTAAATCCATCGGCACAGCCATTTCTAATTAAAGCTTGTAGACATGGTGGAAATTGATCAAACTCATCTTCAAGCGGAAAACCATCTGTAGCGATTTTAATCTCATCAAAAGTTTTTTTAGTTATTCTAAATTTTTGTACCCAAACATAAAATTCATGTATTGGTATGCCCATACCATTATCGTAAATAGCATGACGTGTAGTTCTAGCTGCTTGTTGATATGGAACGTTAAGCCAGTTACCGAGATCATTTTTATGCACCATTATTTTTCTTTGTTTAGGAAATATCTCACATCCTGATAAACCTAAATCTGCTGCTATCTCATGTAACTTATCTATCATGTCAGATGCAGACACTGGTTCAATTGTATGAATAAATAAATGCATTCCACCAGACTTGGATCTGTAAGGAACTAAAGGATAATTCTTTTTTCTAAATTGTTTAATTAAAGTTTTGTGATCTAAATCATATTTATCGACATCAATACATCCCCAGATACATGTATTGTCAGATCTAATAGGTATGATACCTAAATTTATTTCTCCATTGAGATGTCTTTGAAATAGTTCGTCAGTGACAGGGCCACGTTTAGTTGTGGCCCTACCTTTCTCTTTACCGGTCTTGTTGTCTCGCTCGCCATTGAGATAATACTCACCGTAAGCAACATCAAGTCCGCTGAACAGCTCCTTGAATCTTTCCAACATTAGAATGGTCGACCAGCTGGTTTACCTTCTTGTTGTACAGGATTCGCTCCTGGGTTCGCGGTTGCGGTTTCTTGCTCATACTTCACATTAACATTGCCCTTTAAACAGCTGTCATAGAATCCCATTGCAGCATCAAGTGTCATTTGATTCTGAACAGGTCCAATGTGAGATATCTTCCAACCATACCATGTACCCTTCGCATTTTTTTCAAGCACAGTGGTCAGCAAATATCTTTGCGTGAACATAGCAGGAGTATAAAACCCCTTACCGTCTGATCTTTTTTCTTTTACACTTCTCATCATAGAGTTCCACATCTTAGATTTTTTTCTTTGAGTGGCTTTCATACTCATGAGAGCAGACTCTTGAGGTACACCTTCTGATACTCGTATCACAAAGTGTGATGCAGTTTCTTGAACATAATTACCATTAGGTAATCTATCCAAATTCTGATCATCTCTAGTAGTCTGTGCAAGAATATTAGAATCAGCTGAGTGAGTAGCAGCTGGTGCATTAGCACCCTCTTGCCTATCAGGCCATTCTAAATACTCAAGCTTGTAATAACAAGGAACAACTTCAATACCCTTAGTTCCATCAAACAGATCTTGTGTTACACTATTAAAGATCATGCCTGGTCTTGCTTCAGGTATGAAAGCTGGATCACCTTGAGTTACTTGTGGAGACAATTGACCAAGTACCTTAAGAAAAGGTAGCGCTAGATCTTTTGCACCCATTTGCTCAAACCCCTTGTCTGCTAGATCTTCTCCAACAGATGCAATAGAAAAGTTTGGCTTAACTTGAACGTTTCCGTTTTTCGCTTTCGTCATTATATTTTCTCTTTCGTTTTTATTTTCGTTCTATTAGCCACATAGATGCTAAACAAATCGGCAGGCAATGTTACACCTGCTTCGGTTTGTTCCCTTACGAACTGCTTAAGTTGCATGGCGTTCACTTCTTGTTTTTGAACGGGTCTATAGTTTGCTTTAACCAAAAGCTCCAGAACGTGTTGAGCTTTTGCATCGTCACCAGCAGTAAAAGATACTCCAACATTATTACGAATCAAGTCTGCGTGATTATTTTCACGCAACCATTGGAATGCCTCTTCTTGACGATCCTTTGATATTCTTGCTCCGTAAAAAGGAGTGATTTTTACTGATGTTCCGTTAGCCAAATCAAGTGCCGATACACCTGCTTCTGTCATAAGATTAGGAATTGTTTCTTCTGAAAGAAATAACGCATCTTTTTTCTTCTTCTTTAGTTGTTCTTCTAAATCCGTTATATCGTTCTCTGTTTCCTGAAGCTCAGTACACTTCGCAGATATCGTTTTGATTTGTTCGTCTGATGCTTTTATAAAAGCACCTGACACTTTTTGTATGTCTAGTTGTTTTACCATAACGACCTCCGCTGCTGAAAATAAACTATTGATTTTTAAAGTCAAGTATTTTATTAACGTGGGAGATGGTAACTAAATATAATTTTAAGACTAAACCTTTTGCGCACCAATTAGAGGCATTAGAGAAATGTTGGGACCAAAAAACATATGCCTTATTTATGGAAATGGGGACTGGTAAAACTAAAGTTTTACTAGATAATATTGGTGTTTTAAGATCACAAAACCTTATAAATGGTGCATTAATTATTGCACCTAAATCAGTATATACAGTTTGGCATAACACAGAAATACCTAAACATTTGAATATTGAATACGATGTTTTATTGTGGAAAAGCACAATGGTTAAACAAAAATTAGTAAATTTTATGCACAAACCATCAGTAAAACTTAAGATTTTTGTAATGAATATTGAAGCTTTATCAGGAGATAAAGGCTCATTTTGGGCAGAAACGTTTTGCAACCTACACGATGCTATGGTTGTGGTAGACGAATCAACTTGTGTAAAAAACTATCAGGCAAGAAGAACTAGAAATATTATTAAATTAAGAAAAAAATCAAAATACAGAAGAATATTATCGGGGTTTCCTACTCCTAAAAATCCTTTAGATCTATACACACAGTGTAATTTTTTAGATCCTGCACATCTAGGTTTTAATTCTATTGTAGCTTTTAGAAATAGATATTGTTATTTTGAAACCTTGTTTCTTGGAGGCAGACAAATTAATGTGCCTGTAGGTTTTACAAACTTAGCAGAGATAGAAGCTAAACTTAAAAACTTTGCGTATAGAAAAACAAAAAAAGAATGTTTAGATTTACCTGAAAAAATTTATACAAAAAGAATCATACAATTAACTGATGAACAACAAAAGTTATATGATGATATTAGATTACAAGCCAGGGCCCATCTTCGAGATCAAGAACTTACTGTTACAAATGTAGTCACTGAAATTTTAAGATTGCATCAAATTACTTGTGGTTATTTTAAATCACAAGAAGGTGAAATATTAAGTGTAAAAAATAAAAGATTAGATGCTCTTATAGATATTTGTGAAGACACTGATCAAAAAATAATTATTTGGTCTACATACGTTTACAACATAGAACAAATTAACAGAGAACTAATTAAAAAATTTGGAGTTGAGTCTGTTGTTACTTTTTATGGTGCTACATCATCTGAATCAAGAACTGATGCAATAGAGAGATTTCAAAACGATCCTAAATGTAGATTTTTTGTTGGTAACCCTGCTACTGGAGGTATGGGTATAACTTTGACAAAAGCTGGAGTAGTTGTTTACTATTCCAATAGCTATAATGCAGAGCATCGGGTACAGTCTGAAGATAGAGCGCATCGAATTGGGCAAGATCAGAAGGTAACTTACATTGATTTTGTCGCTGAAAAAACAGTTGATGAAAAAATATTAAAGGCTCTAGACTCAAAATTTAAACTTTCTGCAAAGACTCTTGGCGAGGTTGTGCGTGATTGGTTTTAAATTGTTCAACTCTTTGCCACCACTTATCTTTATACTCATCTAGTTTACTTCCAGACAATTCAAATTCTTGGAATACTAAACCAGTTGAAGCCATTAATATTGTGCCACCATCAATTTTACCATATTGTTTTTCGTGTGCACAAATATAAGCTGTGAGTTGAAGGTAATAATCTTCTACCCATTCTTCTTTTTTGGGTTTATTTGTTTGTTTAAAATCAAGTATTGTGGGTTTTTTTCTAAATACTCCAACGCAGTCCATAGTACCTGCATATTCATTTGGATATGCTATATTTTGTTCAACACCCCATATTTCATCTAAATATATAAAACCCTTAGATATGATTAAATTAGCCATTTTATGAGCAATAGGAGCATCGTGGGCAGGCGTATCGAAGTTATTGGTATGCACGTACCTCTCAAGCATTTCATGCATTACAGAGCCTCTTTCAGCTGCTTCTTTCATTATTTTTTGAGCTTCAGCCTCACCAACTCTCTGTCTCCATGCCTTAATTCCGTCAGAATCTACTTTTGTCTTTGATAAGATTGTGGTTACTGAGGGTAGTTTATCTTTGCCATCTAGATAAACTCTTCGTCCCCGGTCCGTTGTCCGAGTGTACTGTTTGTAGTTGTATTTGTTTGTGACCTTCACTCAGGAAGAATTATCATAATGGCGTGTTAAGTAAAGAAAAAACTAAAGTGCAAAGACCTATTATAACGCCCCCTGCAATACCTATTAATATTCTTTCTATTCTGGTAACCTGGGATTGTAAATCTGTTATTTTATCATGTGTTTGTTTTTGCATAATTCGACACAATTTTTCATGACTATCTATTCTATTATGTGCTAGTTCTGCTGTTTTAGCCATTATCCTTGCTCCTTTCTACTTGCAATAGTATTTCCTAAAGGATCAAATGGAAATAAAGATGAATAATCTACAGGTTGTACTCCAGGTCCAGGAATTCTTAGTCCTGGTTGTCTTGGAAGGGTTGTAGGTTTTATCTCTTGATTAGTAGGCATTGTGTTTACTGCTCTTGCCATCATTGCTTCTTCTTCCATGTTAGCTGGTAAACCACCTATTTGTTGAGTCAGATATTCTATATCTGGTAACGTATCAATTGCTTTTATTCCTTCTTCTTCATTTAAACCAAGATACATGTTTTCTTCATCTTTTTTATTCATATTTAAACTTGTAAGAGGTTCTACAGGTGATTTTGTCTGATCTAAAATTTTAAATATCTCTTGCATTGATGCATCACTCTCATCAAATTTGTAATCTTCTGGTACATAATCATTTAGAGTTGCATTGGCAATTTTTGCTAAATGAAATCTTGATAAAGTAGATAGTCCACCAAATGCACCAGGTCGTTCTAAGAAATTTTTAAATGCAGAATTAATTACATTCATAGCGTTTGGGTTAGACAAAATTCTATTTGCTCTGTTTCCTAAATATAAAGTGACTGCCATTGGAAAAAATCCCATACCATATGCACCAGCACCCACTGCAATGTTTGGACCTGATAAAACTAATCTTCTAGCTAAGAAAGTTGATGCTTCAGGTACTACGTAAGATTTAACAGCATCCATATAACTTAATAAATCATCATAATTTTTTAAAAGCTGATTTGCTTTTTCTTGACCAAAGATAATTCTCATTTGTGTAGCTGATGCTTCGTTAGGTAATACTAATTTTCTAAAAATATCTGCATCAAAGTAAACATTACCGCCACCTAAATTTTTAGCAGGTAATCCATTTGGCATTAATAGATCATCAACAGTTTTGTAGGGTTGTCCTAACATTGCTTTTTGTTGTTCTTTTAATAAATAGCTTTCTATCCAATCACCCATTGCATTTTTTTCAATTGGTCTAAATGACATTTGATATGCATTACCTACGTGTGCGCCCCATAATTTTCTTAAACTTTCATTTCCTTCTTTAGAACCTTTTCTTACTAAGTCTGTTCTGAAAGCAGTGTTACCTGATGCATCAACAAATGGAGTTACTTTATGAACGTCTGAGTCTAAAAGTTTTTGTAAATCTGTAATGGCTTCAAAACTCAATCCATTTTTGGTTTGAAAAATATTTCTACTTATAGTTTTTAACATTTCATCTTTATAAGTATTTCCTGCTTTATAAAAATCTATCATTTGTTTGTAGCTTAATGCGTTTTGATCAAAAGCAGCTAACTTTCTTGCAGTCAAAGATTCAAAAGTTTTAATATTGTTTGCATAGTATTCAAATGCATGTTCAATATTTTCTTTTAACTCTAATTTTTTTGCTTGTGTTAGTCCAGTTTCACCAACAGTTGTTTTTACCTCGGCTTGTACTAGATTACCACCAGTCTCAATCATATCTTTAGTGGCTACATTTTCTCTTAAGGTTATCTGTCGTCCAGGTGACAAATCCATTTTTGCAAAATCTTCTTCTAAAGCTTTTTGTAATTGCGTATAAATCATCTGACTTGGTTCATTTTTAGATAATTGAGCTGTAGATTTATTTAACATTGTTCTTAAAAAAGAATATTCTGAAATAGATATAGGTCTATTTTTAGTTGCTAATTCTTGATACGCTGCAATAAACTGACCAAAAGGTGTAGTTAAATCTTGTTCTTGTAAAAATGCTTTTAGTTCTGGTGGTGCTGTTGTGTCTCTTTGTAATGCTTTAAAATATGCATTTACATTATTTAAATCTATTACTCTAGGATCACCAAATGCTCTAGCTTGATTTAAAAATCTATTAAAATTTATACTATTTATATTCATAAATTTTTCATAAGTTTTGAGAACTTGATTAGCAGCTCTTTCAGATGATTGTGCTGCAATCGCTAGATGCATTCCAGGTTGTAATTCAAATATTTTTGAAGACACATCATTAAATTGTTTAATAGCTCCTAACTGAGCTTGTGCAGCTGGTCTTCCAATATAAGGTAATTGACCAAAAATTCTGTTTATACCTTTTAAAATTTTACCACCCATTGTATTTGGATCTGCCGCCATAATGTAAGAAAGTTTTAAATTATTTTTTTTAGCAATTTCTGCCATTGCTCTTGCATAAGGAGTTTCAAGACCAAACATTTTTCTTAAGCCATACATACTACTTGCAGTTAAAGGACCTAATAATTCTGCACCAGCGTTAAACGTAAGCCCAACTCTAAAATCATCTAAAGTTCTTAATAAAGGATTTTTCTCCATCATATCTTTGTAAGTTACATCCCCAACTTTTTTCTTAAGATCTAATTGATCTCTTGCTATTTCATCAGCTAAATCATATGCAACACCTCCTGCTGAGTATCCTAAAGCTCCAGCTAAAGCTGCTCTCATGGCACCTTGAGCTGCAACAGATCCGCCTAAACCCATAGCAGTTGCACCTACTTGTTTGATCCCAGTGACTGTTTTATTTAACAATGGATTTTTAAATGTAGATTTAATTTTATTCAAAGCTGCTATGGATTTTTTTGGATTTAAAATAGCAGCTCCTAATCTTTTTCTATCCATAAATAATGATGCAGTTAAAAAACCAATGTCAGTGTACATTTGTACTTTATCTCTGTTGACTTGATCAGATGTCATTTCAGAGATAGGATCTGCCATTATGCTTTTTTCTTTGGCAACAACCTTTGCAGCTTCGTTCTGTTTATTTTCCATAACGCCTAAAGGCGGTACATCAATCACACCTTTTTTTTGTAAAGTATCAATGAATACTTTTTGTTGCGCATTTAAAGTACGGAGGTCGATTCTATTAGATTGAAGCAATGATTCTAATTCTTTAATATTCATTTTTTTATCCTACTATTTCTATATTTTGAAAAAGTTCATTAGAAACGTTGTCTAAATCACCAAGACTATTTTCAATTATTGTTTGTAAATTTTTCTCAAAACTTTTTAAATTTTCTATGTCTTTTGATTTTGATAAATCCATTATTTTTCCGTATCCATAAATTTGATCCGGCATGATTCCTATGGTAGATGCAACACCTAAATCTTTTCTTATAGATTCTTCTAATTCTTTTTTAATTACTAAATATTGAGATATAACTTTTGTAGGAGATTTAAAAAAACCAAATTGGCTTGTTAATTTTTCAGCTCTTTCAATATCTCTTACAGCAAGTCTATCTTTGTCTTTTAAAATATTTGCAAGAGCATAAGATGTTAAAAGTTCAATAGCTCTTAAAGAAGCTTGTTGTCTTAGTGTATCAGTTTCTTCAGTAGTGACCAATCCTAATTCTTTTTTAATTCTATCAAAGTAACTTTTTCCTGCCTCTAATTCTGTTTTTGCTTCATCTGCTGTAATTTCTCCTGCCTCTAATCTTGCATTTACATCACTTTCAAATTGACTTTTTCCTTCTTTATATTGACTATTAAGTTGCTCAAATGATGTCTTTCCAAAATATTGTTGAAAAATATCTTTACCTGCTAATGCAAATTCAGTTAATGAACCTTTTGATCCAATTAAATCGGGATCATTTATAGTTAATTCCAACGCATTATTTATTCCTCTTAAGGCATTTGCTTTAATTGAAATTCCTTTATTTACTCTTTCAATGTCGTCTGCTTCAGGGGCATCCATCATTTTGTATGGTAAATTTGTTATATCTATATAACCACCAGGTACTTTTACTTGTACAGCACCTGTTTCTGAAGAAACCCTAGCTCTATAACTTTTTGACTCATCGCTACCTGGAAGTGTGACTTTTACAATTTTGTTGTCAGGTGAAAACTTTAAAGCTTTATCTTTTTTCATGTTTCCAAGCATTGCTTTTTTTAATTCATTTTCATCTTTTCTTCTTTCATCTTCCAAAGCTAGTGCCATGGGTATTACGTTTTGGCCTGCTTGACCTAATACGTCTAGAAAACCTTTAAAACCTGGTTGATCTGTTCTACCAGTTAATAAATTAGAAGCTAACTGTAATAACAATAATTTGTTTGATCTTTTGTCATCACCCATAATATCATCAACTGCATTATCTAATTGTAAAGCAAGAAGACTTTTTTGTGGGTTCTCTGAAAAAAATAAATCCATATTCTCAAAATAAAATTGTTTTGCTTTTAGATTTTGATCATCTCTATTTTTTTGTTCGTTCACAACAACATCATTAGGTATGTCATCAATTGTTTCAGTGTCTTCAGTAATTATAACTCCTGGATCTGTTGGATCTTCGTCACCAGGTTTTGTAATATCAAGATCTGTCAACTGATCTTTTTCTACTTCTTCATTAATAACCTCAGGCACTGCGTCTGGTTTTATTTCAATACCACTATCTTGTTCAGATTTATTTATTTGTTCAATTATTTCAGAGCCAGTCATCCCAGGAAAATCTTTTTCTAATTGTGAAATTTCTCTTGTAGGAGCATCTTGACTAATGTTCACATCATCAAAATAGCCAGTTCCACCCTGTATTCTAGCTTTTTCTTTCATAGCTTCATACTCTTCAGGTGTGTTAGTTGCTCTTGCAATAGCATCAGCTCCATACCCTATTCCTTGACCTCCAAGTGCTGCCATACCATAAGGACCTGCCATCATAAATCTGCCGGTACGTCCTAACATATTCAAAGGTGTTCTTACTGCTCCAGGCAATCCAGCATATCTTTGCTGTAAACCTTTTACAGATAATAAAGGTTCTCTATTATAAACTGCAGGTACATTTGGTGATGATGGAGGCATTGGTAATCTTGTTATACCACCGTTATCAAAACTTGTTGGTTTTTTAAGTTTGTTTATCACAGGTTACCTCCCTGAGAACGCTGCGTACGCTCCTAATCCTGTTCCAACAGCTTGACCTAATGGACTGGGTTGTGGTGCGGATGTTTGAGATAGTCTTGCTTGAGATGCTGATGGTATACCTGATTGAATATCAGATACAAATGCAACTCTTTGATATGGTTCTTGAATATTTTGTACAGCTGTTTGACGTGCCGCTTCTAATCTTCCTTGTTCAATTCCTCTTTCTACTCCACCTAAACCAGCTAATCCTTGTAGTTGACTTTCTCTTTGAGCCAAAGCTTGTTGAGCTAAGCCTGTTTGACCTTGACCTACACCTAATTGTCCTTGTGCTGCAGATAATGCAGTCTGAGCCTCTAAACCTCTTTGTGTCTGTAATTCACCTAAAGCCGATTGAAAACCAGCTCCATAAATTTGACCAAGAGTGCCAGCTTTGCCTCTTTGTAATTCAGCAATTCCTACACCTTCTCTTCCTCCACCAAAATTGCCACTTGAAATAGCTTGTTGTGCAAGTTGATTTTCACGTTTCATATAGTCATCAGATACTTGATCAACAACATTTTGAATGTAAGGATTCATTGCAGCTTGTACATCTGCTGCAGTAAATGTTCTTCCTGCTGCTGTTTGTGCAGCACCTAACGCTGTTTGTGCATCTCCTAATGCAGCATCTGCTGCAGTCATTTGAGAACCACCAGCAGGTCCTGACCTAGCTAATGCTAATGCATCTTGTTCGGCTTGAGACATACCTGCAACTTGAAATGCAGGAGGAGCTGTCTTTGTTCTAGCTAATTCAATAGCAGAGTCCATAAGACCAAGTCTTCTAGCTTCTATTTCTGGTGCTTCTCTTATTGTTTGAACGTTAGTAGTATCTGCTGGTACGCTACCACCTCCGCCTCCGCCACCTGAACTCATTTTTTTTCTCCTATAAATTTATCTAATTGAATATGTGATTTCACATATCCTTTTGTTTTTAAAAATTTTTCCCAACCTGGTCTAGCATAAAATTCCATTTTACTTACTCCTTGTTCTTTTGCCCACTGTTCCATCGGTTCTAAAAATTTTACCCATAATTCCATTTTCTCCCCTGTAAGTATTCGGAAATTTAACGTCCGATACTTAGGATACTGTTTTAACTCTGTAACTCCAACTGCGTAAACTTTTTGATCTTTTTCAGACCAAGCTACCCACAATTGCATCAGATTTTTTTTAATCTGATCTTTTACATGTTCGTGGTCAGCGTATCCACCTGACCTCTCAAGAGCTTTTTGAATATAGTCTTGAACAAAAATCCAAACTTTATCCACTTCTTCATCTTTCCATATTCGTAACAGGTCCATTAAGACATTCGTTTTGCTAATCTATCAAAATCTGCCATTTGTTTATAGAAAAATCTAGCACCAAGCTCCCTTTGTTGTTTTTTATCTTTTGGATTTGCACCTAAAGCAATCCCTGCACCTCTTACAGCTTTTGATTTAGTTACAAATTCACCGTCAGCCAATTGAGCCAACATAGTATCTTTTTCTTCATTACCTTTACCAGCTGCATCTACAACTAGTTTACCTGAAGTTCTTTTATAATTATTTGTATTATTTTCGTCTGTATTAGTTTTACTAGGTAATCTATCTACCAAAGAACCTTCTTTTGCAAATAACATACCTGGCATTATTGGAGGTCTTTGAATTGAACTCATAGGTGGAGGAATCACATTAACATCTTCTTCTGCTGTTGTTTCTTCTATAGATTGCATAGGCATATTAGATGCTCTACCTCCCATAGCTAATTGTGTTATACCACCTTGATTCATTTGACCAAACTGCATTTTAAAAATTTTATAAGTATTAAAATCCATTGCATCTTCACCAGCAGCTTCTTTTTCTGATTTGTATTTGTCATACTCTTCTTTTAAAAGATCAGGAGCTGGCATACCTCCTTCTTCTAAACCTATGATACCACCTGCTTTAATTCCGCTATATGGTTTGTCAGGATATTGTGAATAATCAACTGACATGTTTGGATCATCATAAGGCATAAACTGACCTGGGTTTTGTGCGTAAAATTTATTGTAACCAGGATATTTTGGTTCTTTTGGTGGTACAGGATCAAATGCTCCCAATCCGTAAGCAAGTCCTGCTGCACCTGCAGCACCTAGACCTACTTTTAAAGGGTCCATCTGTGCAGATGTAATTGGCACATTTCTAATATTACCTTCCAAATCTCTTACAGTTTGCATAGCAGCACCGCTGTCTCCTATTACAGGTTGTTCAGATTTAAATATTCCGGCTGTCTTATCAAATATACCCATTAATCCATCTCTGGGTTGTGGTGATACAGAAATAGTTTTTTGAGCTTTAGGAAGAACTTCTAATGCTTCAAATTTTATTCTATCAGCTCCTTGCAAAGTGTCAGGTACTTTGGCTGTTGTATCTGCAATGTTCATAGCCATTTGTGGCTGATCAATACCTACTTTAGGTTGTTTATCAAAACCACCTGTAAGCTGCATTGTTAATGCTTGTGTAGTTGTGTCTGTAAATGAGTCTTTAAATAAATTTGAGCCTCTTTTGCCGCCTAATGCGTTAATACCTACATTGGCTGCATACATCATTGCTAGTGTTGCTGGATCCATATTTCTCCTGTTTTAAATACGTATTTATTCCAATTTACTTAATTTTTTCGCCTTCGTCAATAAACCTACCCTTATAACTGTAGTCACCATGGTGAGTTATGTATGCATCTACATTAGCATATATCTTACCTCCAATGTTAGTCCACTTTTTACAAAAAGCAAAATCCTCTCCCATAAAAGTCCCTTTCTCTTGGTCAAATTCAGTGTCCCAAAAGTTATAAAACTGGTCGGTTTTACGCATTTGTTGGTTCAACATGGTTTGTTGTTTAATTCTTAGATGTGGATATTCCTTAGCCATTTTCTCAAATACTTGTCTTTTAATCAACATAAAACCAGCAGGACCTCTTTTAATTTCTGTTATTCCATCTTTACAATCTATGTTTTCAGCATCTATAAATGCCATTGGATAATAATAACCACACTTACTTATGTGCCTTCCTGATTTTTCACTTATGTTTTTTGCTTTATCCCAGTCAATAACTTTCATAGGATAAGGTGTAAGAACTATATCTTTATCAGCTTCTAACATTGTTAATACAGATGTTTCATCAAACTCTACATCAGTATCTACGAATAGCATATGTGTACATTCAGATTTTAAAAATGCTGCTGTGCATAAATTTCTTCCTTGAGTAACTATAGATGATTGTATTAAATGAAAAGTCACAGGTATTTTATGCCTTTGCAACATAGCTTGTAATTCTAAAGTTGCTCTCATGTAATGAATATCTACACCACCGTGACAAGGAGAAGTAAAAAATAACTTAATTGGATGTTCAGATTTTTTATTCCACTCTAATACATCATTACCTTTATCTGTATTTTGTCCAAATATATTCTTTTCATTTATTAAACTTTTTTGATCTATTTTAATTGTCATGCGTAACCTTTCATACTTAATAATTGATCAAATAAACTTGTCCATTCTTTTGCTCGCATATCCCAATTATAAAAAGTTCTGTAATATTTCATTTGATCTTTTAATCTTTCATGAAGAATTGGCTCATGATAATTGTCAGCAACAAACTCAATTATTACTTTAAATTTTTTTGCTAAAGTATACATGTCCGTTTCATAATTTACATAATGTGCATATTCAGAGCATGTTTCAAATAAAGCACCAAAATTAGTTACAACTGCCATATTACCTGCTGCCATTGCTTCAATTGCCGATATACAACAAGTTTCTTCCCAAATAGATGGATATGCAAAAATCTGTGTCTTTTGCATTGCTTGTATTATTTCATTGTTTGGTTTGTATCCTATGTGATTAACATTTTGTAAACTTTTCATTTTATCATACATAGGTTTAAATTGTTTATCATTATGAAGCTCAAACTCACTACCGTAAATTTTAGTTGAACTATAAACATCTAATGTAATGTCATCTCTTTTAATCAGTTCCATAGCACCTAATAAAACATTCAAACCACGCCAAGGAGTTGAGGTATGTATAAGTTTAATTGGATCACCTTTTTTAAATTTAGGTCTTTCTATCCACTCTGTATCAGGTAACGCATTTTTAATAACACAACATTTATGTGTAGGTAGTCCAAATGCATACCTAAATTTTTCATAACACCAATGAGTATTGAATACGTACCAATCATATTTTCTATGGTTCTCTCTTATTCTAAACCACGGAGCAATATTAGGTTGATCATAAGAATTTTTCATCCATAAGATATTTATTTTATCTGGATCTAAAGGTTCTTTTTCAGGAACAGAAGTAGTTATTTGAATTTTTTTAAAATAACTAGGATCTATTCTTTTTGCAAGTTCTGCAAATTGTATTTCTGTACCGCCAGCTGCTTTCATTTTAAAGGTTCTTCCCCAATAACATCAAATCCTTTAGGGATAATAATTTTGACATCCCTTTTTATATCTTTTGGGTCAGGATTTTCAAGCTTTACTTCTTCTTCATTTTTATAAATTTTACCTGTTTTAATATTTGTAATTGTAGTTTCAGACTCACATTTAACTACAGGCACTTTTTCACCGTTAATTATTACGTATTTTGTCATTAAGTTCTATCTTGTTCTAATATGGCTACTGTTCCTGTAATAACACTGGTATGACTTGATTTTATTTTTAATATATCGTTTTCTTCAAAAACTTTTACGCCTGTAATTAAATCAGATGAGGTTCCGGTTCCTAAAGTTCTTTTAGAAAAATCAAAATCTGTAGAAGCTGAGTTGTCTCTAATAGAAGCTGTAACACTTACTGTGCCTGAACTTGAATTCATTATTTGAATACTTTTAATCATAGCTACTGTTTCAGCAGGACATGTATAAACTGATACTGGATTAGTTGTTGTTAAATTAAATTGTCTATTTACAAATTTATTTGCCATTATCTTCCTTGCCGGTTATATTTCTTATACATACGTTTCTCACTTTTGTTAAGGTTTTTTTTATGTCTTCCTGGCCTTTTTTTAGGTTTTTCTCTTTCATACCATGCAGTTCCAAATTGACTTTTTTTCTTTTTAGCCATTAATCATTTAAGAAGTAAGAGATTGCTTCTGACTCTTCTTTTATATCCTGTGGGTAAGTTGAGTTAAGTGTTTGTATAATATTATTTATATCTCTACCAAATTGGTTTAAGTTTGATGGTTCATACTTTGGTGTCGCTTGTGATACAATTTCATTTATTTTTGCCATTACCTTCTACCTCCTACTTGTACGTCTGCTCTAAAAGTACCAAATCTCCAAGTTTGTCCTGTACCTGTATTTGCTATTTTAAATGATGCAGCTCTTCCTCTTGATCTACAAAATACTTGTTTTGTACTTGTAGTTATTGTAAATGGTCCTGTTATCAATGGCCCAGATGCTGAGGAAGATCTTGTGTCTGAAGGAAAGTCTCTTAAAAAAATAGTAACTTCTGCATTTCCAACTTGGTTTTTAAAATCAGGAATGAATCTTGCTATTCTCATCATAAACTCACCACTTCCACCTTGATCAATATCAAAATCACCAGATTCAATTTGAGCAGGTATTGCTGTTGTTGTGCCATCTGTTTTAACTTGATCATTTCCAGTTTCGTGTTCGTAGTATGTAGTAGCACCATTTGATATTCCAGGTATTTCTCCTTGTGAGGGTGCTTCAGAAGAATTGTAAAATGTAGCAAGAGGTTTACCAAAAACACCTTGGTCAACCCAAGTCGTTCTTTTTAATAAAGTTCCGTCATTAGTTGTCCAAACTCCACCAGGTATATTTTGTGAATCTCTCGTGTTATATGTTACAGATCTATCTATAGCTGTAGAACCTGAGGTAGGATAGAACCAAGTAATTTCATTAAATTTATCATTTACTCCAGCGTGTACAATTAATTCAGCATCGTTGTTTAAATCACCAAATACATAATCTTCAACAAGACAAGGTAATTTTTTAACAGACGCACCATCAAAATAAAAGAAACTATCTTCAGACATCCAATAAATTATACCATCTACCTCTAAAGCTGCATGAGGAGATATTAAACCACAGTTTGTACCGACTTGTTCAAAACCAAATGTAAACGGAGCTCCAATAAATCTCATAGTAAATAAAGCTGTATCAGTCCAAATGTAGTTACCATTTCTACCAACTAATGCTCCCATTATTCTTGAACCATCAGCAAGTCTTTGTGTACCTGCGGTGTTTGTCGCTGTCGGTGTATAAACATTTATATCTTCTTGGTCAGAAAATCTTAAAAACATATCGTCTTGTGAGCTTGTTGTTCCAATGGTCGTTTCTGTTCCAAAGAAACATAAGTGTCTGTCAGGTGTAGAAACGATCATATCTCTTGAAGCTGTTGGTGCACCAGTAACAAGTACAGCCCTATTTGGATTAGATAAGGCACCTGCTGATGAAGGATCCCATTCAACACAAACACTGTTAAATATCAACGCTATTAATTTTTGACCAAAATTTGTCAGCTTCCATTGACCTGGGTCAAGTATTACTCCTGCAGCTGTTGCAGAACCCCAACCAGTATAACTTGTTGCATCTTGAACGGTTGAACCATCTGCGTGTGTTACATCTGAAGTTCCTCCTTGTCCTCTTGAAATTCCTGATATTGTATTGGTAGCTGTATTATTAGATGTATAAGTTACTAACTCTGCTGTAGTTCCAGAGCCAATTAGTAAAGTACCTGTAGCAGGCATCGTAGCTGAAGACGCTAAAACAACTGTGTTGGCTCCTGCTGCAAAAGTTCCTGAGTTATTTATTGTAGTTGTAGATGTTGTAGTTGTACCACCCCATTGTCCTGTTGCCCAACCAAATCCAGGTAATTGAAATCTTGGCCCTACTACAAAGTAAGCGTCCAAGGTCGCTGTTCCGGTAGTCGTGAATGCAGTTCCTGATTCATTTTTAGACATCGTAATTGTAAATGTAGTCGTAGTAGGAACTGTTTTAACTTCAAACGTTTGTGTAAAGTCAGCAGCAGTAAATCCAGAAGATCCAGGAATCAAACTTACAGATGAAAAAACAATTAAATCTCCTTCAGCTAGACCATGACCTGAGCCTGTGCTTACTGTAACTGTAGGTGATCCATTTGTTGTAGTAAAACAATTAGTCATTCCAGATTTTTGTTTGGATGCATCTAATGGATGAATATCGTAAAAAGTGCCTTCGTAATAAATATATAAAATTTTATCAGTGCCTATGGCTGCATATCTATTACCTGATAAATCAAACCACGTATGTTGATCTCTAGCTACACCTACAAGACTCGTTGCACCTTTTTGTGACCAACCACCTATTTTTTCTGGTAAGCCATATCTGAATCTTACATATTGGCCACCAACCCATCGCCCTTCAGCACCGGTTTCGGTAATTTGTTTATCAAATCCAGGTAGTAATTGTACTTTCTGTAATGCCATAATATTTAGTATAAACGAAAAAATCCATCCTATAAACCCCCGTTTGCGCCAACTAATTTAGGTAATCCAAGTAAAGGTCTTTGATCGAATTTATTTTTTTGTGCAAACGGACCATTAATATGGTTATAATGTAAAAACACTTGACCACATATTTCCCCTTGAAAAGGTTCTCTCCAATGTTCAAACTTACAACCGCTGTAAACTAACATATCTCCTACATTTAACAACACTTTGGTACCTTTGGGTGCATCGGGTTTATGTATATTCTTATACTCGTCTATGACGTTGTCAGACCCCGTACCATCGATAAATATAGGCCATGGATCACCTCCAAGATTTATCGTGGTTGATATTTCACATGACGGTCTATCTTTGTGTCTTTTTAATATATCACCTTTTTTATAAGCTCTTGCATATGAATACGTTGGTATTAAATCTAAACCTGTGTGTTGTTTCATTACAGGCAACATTTTAACAAGAAGGGTTTCCATAACCATATCACTATAATGACTATATGTATTAGGAACTTGTGGATCTGCCCAAGTCCCAAACATGCTATTATCATATATGATATTATTTCGATACATAAAATCTACTGCATCTCTTTTTAATAAAAAATAATTAAATATAAAATTAGATATATCGTAAGATAAAGCGCCTTTTATAATGTGATATGTAAATGTCATAATGCTATTTCTGTCCCATCCTCATGTTTTTTTTGGTATTTAGCTGTTGCTCCTAATAAAGTTTCTACTTTTTCATCTTGTACAACTTCTATTTCATATTCGTCAATTCCTAGTATACAACCTGCAATAAACCTTCTCATACCCATACACAAACGATATTTGTCTCCATCTTTAGTGCATATTAAAGGATTTATAATTCCATTTTTTTCTATATCTATTTTAAGTTTTTTCCATCTTTCGTTATGAGTTTGTTTCATTCTACCTTCTTCAGTTTGTAAATGAGGTTCTCTAAATATTATTTGATCTTTATGTATTTTCATACGAACATAGTTTTTTGTAAAAAGTTAAAAGACACAGATATTCTTATATCATTTGATTCATTAGGTTCAACACAATGTATTAACCAAGAAGGAAACATAATACATCTTCCAGCTAAAGGCTCATAATTTATTTCTCTCCATAATCTCTCAGGTAATTTATCATTAGAATTTTGCATTTCTTTCATTTTAGGGGACACCATTTCAGCTCCTGTTCTAGGATCTTTAATTTTTAATACACCACAATTTTTTGGAGTTTTTACATAATAAACACCTGACCATGTACAATTCGGATGTAAATGTGCTCTGTTGTATCCGCCAGGTGGATTAATGTTAGCCCACATATTACCTAGAAAAGGTTCTGAATCTAACTGTTCTTCTACATAAATTTTATCTTGAGCTTGATGTAAAGCATTTACTAATCTTGTAAATTCAGGTTTTGTATGCATGTCTGTAGTTGAATGCCATCCTTTAACATTTGTTCTTGATACACCTTGATCTTGATTCATCCATCTTACTATATCTTTTTCTAATTGAATGTTGAAAGATTTATCTTTAATATCAAAATGATATATTGGAGTGGCAAAATGAAGATCTCGTCTCATTTAAGTGGTGTCCCTCCAAACCACATTACTAAAGATTTTCTTACACCTTTTGTTACTGGTGCAACTCTGTGTCTAATAAATGACGCAAAAAATACTGCTTGACCTTGTGCTAATTTTACTGCTTGTCCTTCTTTTATTAATTCTAAATCACCTCCTTCAAATTCATTTTCTGGAGATAATAAAATAGTCATAGATATTTTTCTAACTGGCGGTTCATTTTGACAATTTAGTTCATTATCATTATGCCAATCATAAAACCCACCTTCAGGATATTCTGTGTATTGACCCATCTCTGTTATCCGCATGCCTTCAAAACCAAAATGATTACCATTAGTAGCCAACATAGTTTTTTCAATATCTCTGTACATATCTGTCATTGCCGAAAATGGTATCCAACTTATATGCGAGGTTCTAACTTTAGTATCTAACGCTCCACTTTTTATACCTTTTTTACCAACACCTACTTCAGCATCGTTTCTAGGTTGTTTCCTTCCAGCTTCAATAACCATCTCACATTGTTTTGGTGAAAAAATAGGATTGTTTGTCTGAACAATATACGATTTCCAACGTGGCTCAAATATCATGCTGCACCTCTATTTTTTATTGGATCAAACTGTACATCACAGTTTGCAGCAAGAGTTCGTCTTACTTCATTAGTGCCATTAAATGGGTATACTGTATGTCTCATATCATATGGAAATATATAAAAGTCTCTTACATTCATAGGTGGTTGATAATCTACTTTAGCGAACTGACCATTAGCTGCTCCTAATATTTGTAATTTACCATTTTGTGGAGTATCTGATGCAGAATATTCTTTGCCATATGTTGATGGTACTTTTAAAATCATGACACTAGATAACCCAGTGAACAACATACCCCTATGAACATGTGCAGGGTTATATTCGTGTTGTTTCATTTCATTAACCCAAATAGAATTAAGGTGTAGATCATAATCTCTTA
>CAACVD010000162.1_pt1 | contig 30273 bp, 40 predicted proteins | sample 2381771 | NCBI WGS metagenome assembly CAACVD01 (sample SAMEA5211965, study PRJEB30684) | marine metagenome | biome: Marine; feature: Epipelagic; material: Water | collected 2015-10-15 | depth 15 m
CTCTAGTTGATTCTGTTCTAGCGATCCTGTTTGCTCTTCCTAAGTTGAAGATACCGCTTTGATCATCTTGAATAAGATTCTTAGCAATCTCTCTTGTTGATAATCCATTTGTGAGACCTCTTTCAACTACAGACATGATCGATCTTCCTGTGCTTGATGTAATATCCTGAACTGATTCATTCCATAACTGCTGTGCATAGTCACGACCTCCAAAAACAAGACCCAAAGGTCTTTCTTTTCCTGCTCTTCTATAGAGATCATCTAGTTGTTGATTACCTGTAAGCATCCACCAACTGATCCATTTTTCACCAACTGCTCTTTGAAGTTCTTCTCTTTCAACGACAAGATCCAATAACTCAGCACTAAAAACAATCTGACCCTTTGTTATTCCCTTTGTCTCTATAGCCTCGATTCTTTTCGCGTATCTCTTCTTTGCAGCTGTTAAATAACTTTTGAAAGAACGCAATAAATCTTTCTCTGCTTTTCCTTGTGAGTTTTTCACCCATCTATTCCAATATCTTTTCTTTGCTCTCTCTTCCTTCTTTGATTCATCAATCTTCTTCTTCATTTGATTGATAACCTTCTTCATTTTGCTTTGACCTATAGAACCAATTGCTAACCATTTGATCTGTGCTACGATTCCGGCAATCGTTGACAGGTTGACAGGATGAGAAGAATCTGAGAACTGAGATCCATCTTTGAGATGTCGAGCGATCCATGCCTCTCTAAGTTTGATTGCTCGCTCTTCTGATAATCCTTGAGGAACTCCTCCTCTCTTTGCAATAGGTCTAAGTTTCCTGTATTGCTCATTACCTCTTATGTTACCGCCTGCTCTCCATATACTAGGATAATTTAGTTTAAGTTTTTCAGCATAATCAGGGTCAAAAGTCCTGTGGTTGGAGTTTCTGAGGCTGATCTTTTTATTGTCTCCCTTTTTTGGAAAGTTTGTAAGTTCATTTTCTTCTTTTTTTTTACTGTCAAAAGATAGATATGAATCCAACAATACAGGAGCATCCATCTTTAAGATATCAAAGTATTGTTTGATAACTTGATATGCAGATCTTCTTTCGTCTTCTGTGATTGGCGGTCTTCCATATCGACCGTTTAAATGATCAACAGCAAGATCGAGAAGGTCTTTAAATACAACTATCTTACCTTTTTCCGGTGTTGCATTAAGAATATCATCAGTGTCTAATCTTCTCCCTATTCTGATATAATATCCTTCTTTCATTTGATCCTGGTTCTCATTAAAAAACAAATGAGCTTGTTTGTAATCTCTCCAATTTGCAGGAGTACCAAGAATGTTTTTCAGTATCTCATCCTCTTCCTGTACTTGTGGATTGTTAGGAACATTGACCACTTCCATCGAATCTAGATATTCAGAATCAAAGCCTTTTACATTGTAAGGCAATTCCTTAGTTTCTAACAAGTCAAATAGTTTTTCCTCTCCACTCATAGGATGATCTTTTGGTAGTAAATCAGTGTCGTGTTTCCCTGATCTGAATCTTTGATTTCTTAGAGCATAGAGAAAAGAATTCACTCTAGCCATTGCCCACTGTTGAGCAGAATTAACAGAAGGACGTACAGAAGCAGGATTATTTTCAAAGGCTCCCAGGCCTCGATGGTAAGACACAGCCAAATAATTAACATTTGTAACCTTCTTCTTAGGATCAGATCCGTGTTCTTCGTTATGTTCTTTTGCTTTGCGTTTGAGTGCTGTCTGTGTTCCTTCAGGTAGTGCATTCATAGAAGCACGAGCATTTGACTTATCACCATAATCAACAGCCTTGTAAACATCGAGAAGATATCTAACATTCTCATCCTCTTCCTCTCCTATGTCTTGAGGCTCTTGCTTTCGTGGGAACTCTAGACCTTCAGCAGCATAGGCAACTTCAGGAGCAATACCGAAAAAGATATGCTTTTCAACTCGCATTAATTTATCATTTCTAACAGATTGCAATGCTTCAACTTCTGTATAATCATGCTCGAAGTGTAGATCATCCTCCCAAAGTCTAGCAATACGAGTAAACAACAAACCGATCCTCTTTCCTCTCTTAATTTGGTTACTCCAATATTCTACCGCTTGAGACCGCCCAAGGGCATAGTTTGCAGTGGGGAGGCCCAATACAGAAGGAGGTACACCCAAAACAGCAGAGATAGATTCACGTGCAAATGTTCTAGATGCTTGAAATTCCATATCACGAGGAGATAACTGTAGCATATCTATTTGAACCTGACCTGACATAACCATAGCACCGCCTGACTTCTGCATACCTTTATATTGATCAAGGATCTGTCTTCTCACTTCTTTATTCCATATATCACCATCTTCCTTAGGTGACAGAAGAACATCAGGTCTACCTTTTGAAGTTGCTTCTGATACGAGTTTTTGAGAGTTGAGATCAGCATCTAGTTCTCTTGCAAGGGGTTGTATTGCTCCTGTTCCATATAATGCTTGTGGTCCTTTTTGATATCCTGCATTCTTACCATGTATGATTCTTTCCGGTGGGTACATCACTACAGAACCACTTGAATTATGTTCATAACCTACAAGACCCTTCTGTGGATCTGTAACGATTCTAACCTCTTCAGGATGCAAGCGAACCATTGAAACAGGTCTATCAGAAGAACCTAGAAGAAGAATATAACAGTTTCCTGATAACACTAGATCGATGGTTATCTGTTCTCTGAAAAGAAACTCATCTGTATCTGTTGAAGGCATTCTAATCAAATCTAATACAGGATGATCCATAACTTCTACAGCCTGATCTCCATAACCTTTGATCAATCGAAGAGGAAGAGCAGCAAGATCTTGAGATAGTCTTTTGACACCTGCATGAGTATAGCCATGTATACCAAATGCATCCATAGAGACTTGTGCTGAGAATGTATTGTTTACACCTCCTGCACTATTCCAAGAAGCCCCTCTATTCTCTTCTTTTGGCTTCTCTATTTGCTTTGCATAACTCTTGCCTAATATAGCATTGTATAACCTAACGAAATAATTATCACTCATTGTATTCTCCTATTGATGTGCATTATATCTCATAAATTGCATAACAAAGTACCTTAAACTGTCCATTGCGTGATCATTGTCCTTTTTCACTACATCTTTTTTGCTCTTATTATCCCACTTGTACAGCCTGAACTCTCTCAAAGTATTCTTTACATCTTTCGTGAATAAAAGTCTAGATTTCCCTTCTTTATCAATCTGAAGATATTCTCTAACCATATTGATCCCTTCATTCACACCGAGATGTTTTGGTGCCGGCAACGTTCTTATATGACATTCTCTCCCAAGTGTGAGACGCCCATCTTTACTTTCCGGATCTGCTACATACCAGTGTATTTCTTCATTGTGTAACTTGTTGATTCTATTGATCTCTCTTCCTGATTCTATCGTTGTATGATTCACCCAATATAACTCCCTGTATACAATCAGAGTAGTATCAGAAGAGTAGTAACCTGCAGGAGTCTCAGCAACCCATAACGCACAGAAGGGATGACTAGATCCAAAGTCGATAGATATATATCTTCTCCAATGATCCGGAATCTCTTCTATATCTATCAGATGGGTATCTTTTGAAAACTCAGGATAAACTAGACCGGATTGAGAAGAGAACTCACCAAACAATCTAGATCTTTGAGATGCTTCTGTTAGATGAGATACTGTTCTACGCATCTTAAAACTAGATACATAAGGATTATCTAGACCCGATATTTTTACAACTTCAAAACCCTTCGCAGGATTCTCTACAAATCTCTCAAACATCCAGGATAAACCTTTTAATGGTGTAGCTGTTATTATAACTTTTCCTTTGAGATCTACTGTTCTCAATAAACATTCATGAAATATACCCTCATCATTAGGCTCTTCATCGATCCAAATCAAAGAAGTAGATCCACCCTGGAAACTCTCTCTTCCTGAATCGCAACTCATAGAAACGATCCTTCCACCATTGGGTAGAATAGCAACAGCACGATCTTGAGAGTTCCAACGTGTTTTCTTTGTACCTACAGGAAGATACTTATCTAGTTTTGGTCGTAGGTATTCTAGACCGTCTTTATAACTCAGAGAAGCACACCAAACAGTACTAGGATTCTCAGGAACTAGATCAAGGGGTAGATTATTAAGTTGTAACCAATCTCTAACATATTGCTCCTTTGAACCGCTCGCAAAGGCGACAGATAGACATGCACCCACCTCCGTTTTGCCTGCCCTATTGCCGCCTGATATCAAAGTGCTTTCAGAACCCAAAGAAAGAAGAGAATGCTGTTGTGATGTTCTCTTCTCTGTAATATCGCAATGATCACACCTATATAGATCCCCTTTGATCCTTTTCATAGGACGACCGCAACCCCGATCCCGTTCTCCTGTTATACCTGTGAAGTTATGACAATGAGGAACCCATAGAAGAGAAACAGATAGAGGGTAGTTCTTTGCATACTCAATCAGTTGTTGCTTCTTTTTCAAGTTGTCTTCTAATTTTTTCCTGTTCATATTTATATACTTTGTGATCCTTCATTAGTTGCTCATGACACTCTGCTAGTAGTGATGTATATTCCTGTCCTATATGAAGATGCAGATCATAGAGAAGTTGAGATAATACTGGTGATTTTGGAAAGTTCTTGCCCTGACACCATCTTAATAACTCTCTAGATTTCCATTCAAACCTTTGACAGAAGTGTGTTTTTGATCCTATCTTCCTATTCAACCATTTTCCAAAATGAACATTCTTTATACTGGCATTCATTCTCTACTCCTCATCTAGATCTATCACAGGTCTAGCAATCAACTCTTTAATCTCTTCATCTGAGTTCTCTAATTCCTTCATTAACTGAACAACTGATAACTGTCTATTATCTACATTTACCTCAACGATCTGCTCAGGTTGTTTCTGATATTCCTTGTGTACTCTTTCGAGGAGCCATGCCGCTGCTGTCCAAGTTCCATCTTCTTTTGCCGCCTTCTGAATCAGTGCAAGATTTGCAAGTGCATGATTAGACCTTGCTTTTTTTACTCTCCTATTCAGATCTGCATAGATGGTTTCTTCATCATCATATCTATCCTGTTCTCCTCTTTGCATCCAAGTATTGTAGGAGGATTGTGAAACAGAAGCATGATGACATGCTAGTTTGGGAGACATACCCAAAGAATAAGCCTTCTCTAACATCTGAATAACAATCTCATTCAACTTTAATGGTCTTCCAACTTTAGACATTTGACACCTCAAAGATAACAGCTTCTACTTTGATTATATCATGACCTGTCGCATGTTTGATTCTCTGAAGAGCAATATCACAGTATTCAGGATTCATTTCTGTACCTATAAACTTGAAGCCTTCCATAGAAGCAGAAACGCCAGTAGTTCCAGAGCCTAGAAATGTATCTAATACGATTCCTCCTTTTGGTGTGAGAAGTCTACATAACCATGCCATGAGTTTTGTAGGTTTTACTGTAGGATGGAAGTTTGCAACAGGCTTGCTTCTAAATCTTTCTGAAACTGGATCGTTTGGATTTTCTGCTCCTTTCAATTGTGCTTTCTCTTTTTTACTCATATCCTCAAGTCCTGTTTCACGTTCTGATCTTGAAGGTTTTGCACATTGATATATATTTGCAGGCCATCGACCTAGATCGGAAGGTGCATTATTTAATTGTCCTTTCATAACCTCACCTAGCCCTGCCGATCCTCCTCGCATAGTGCCTTCCATATTTTTTACTGGATTCGGATCTCCTACCCAACAAGGATCACCATATCCAAATCTACAAGCATCTATATTGATCGCACCTGTACCCCACTTCAAAACATTCTCACTTACATTCAAACCCTTCTCTATAGGCTTTCTGCAAAGGATAGCAGGCTCTTGAGCAGGTTTTAAGGCAGTTCCCCATCCTTCCCAATATTGTGCTTCTTCTGTAGCAGGTTTTGTTATATCCCATGATCCATTTGCACAATTAGGTGTGCTTTGACTTGCTTCTCCCCAATTTGTTTTTGATCCTAGAACTTCTCTCTCTACTCCTTTCATCTTATCAATCTGCTTTGATATATCCATACTCTTTGGAAAACCTGAGAAGTACAACCAATTGATCATATCTCTAATCTCAAAACCTTCATCCTCTAAAGCACAAACCATTCTATGAATTGCTCTTGTTGCACCAAAAGCAACAATATGACCTCCATGCTTTAATACTCTGAAACATTCTCTAGCCCATTCTTCAGTTGGTACAGAATGGTCCCAATCTTTTCCCATAAAACCGATCCCATAAGGAGGATCGCAAACAATGCTATCTATTGAGTTATCAGGAAAAGACCGCAATATTTCAACACAATCACCACACATAACATATTGACTACCTACTTGATAGATCCCTCCCTCTTCTGCTATTTTCACGCGTTCAAGGTCTAGATTATCAGCATCTTCATAATCAGTATCATAAACAGCATTATCAGATTCAGGAGGTAGTTCTGTATCCACACCTTCAAGAAGTATCTCAAGTTCTTCAGAAGAGAATCCAATATCATCTAGATCATTCTCAGGAAGAGCATCAAGAATATCTTTGAGCATATCTTCATTCCAGTCTGATATCTCACCCAGTTTATTATCTGCTATCGCTAGGAGTTCCGCTTCTGTTCTCGATAGTTTCATATATCTAACAGGAACAGTTTGCAATCCTAGAGATCGAGCGGCTGCTATTCTAGTATGACCTGCTATAACCATTGAATCTTCTTCTCGTGCTATTACAGGAGAAGCAAACCCAAATCTTTCTATAGACCTAGCAACCTTTGAAACTGCTTCTGTGTTTATTCTGGGGTTATGTTCCCATTCAACCAGAGAATCAATATCTACATATTCTCCTATGCTCTCTTTTTTCTTCTTTGCCATAAAGAACTCCCTATAAAAAAAGACTAGAATAAATCTAGCCTTTTATATGTGCATTGACAATATATTGTTATACTTTCTCTTTCAAAATATCTTCTAAGTAAAAATGTAGTCCTTGCATCAATACTTCTTTAAGATCTTCTTTTGGGTATAGTTTGCAGTACTCTTTAGAGATGGGTTCTAATGTTTTAATTTGATTATCATCCTTAAACTTGTTGTATTCTCTCAAATAGATAGAGGTTCTGGATAACCCTAGTAATTTAGATGCTTCCTGTCTTCCTACCTTGCAGATAATAGATCTGATTAATTTAGATATGTATAGATTGAGTTTCATTTTATTCTCCTTTGGTGTATTTATTGAATAGATTGCAAAAATCAGGTTTATTTTTAGGTACTTTTATTCTTCTGGCTTCAAACTTAAAGCATCCAGTACATTCTTTTTCATCATTAAATTCAAACAGAACAGAGTCCTCTAGGTTTAAAAAAACATCTAGATCATTAATTGAAAACTCCTGTATGTTTTCACGAATCCAATCATTTATATAATCGAGGACTTCTTTTTTATCGAGAAGAGCAATTACTTCTGTGTGTTGCCAATATTCCATAGTCATAATCCAAATCATTTTATTCTCCTTTGATTGTGTTGTTTATATGGTTTCTTTTACTCTGGTATCTTTCAACAAATGCGAATATATGCTTACATGGCTTTTGCTGTTTCTTAAGTCTATGAGACCAATCTGCACAAGTACATGACATTCTTTGAGGCTGTCTTTTACCCTGCCGATCAAATATCTCTACAGTATATCCACCTGTTACAGTCTTTCCTGTCATATAGGTATATTCTAGATTAGGAGCAACAGAACAACCTACAAATTCGACCTTCTTACTTTTGACATATCTAGAGAAGAGTTGAAACTTGTGTTCTTCGACAATCTGATCTACATACTGATTAAGATGTTCTATGATTTCCTGCTTAGTCATTGTTTGCTCCTAGAAGAAAAAAAGAAGAGATAAGAAAAAGAGAGAATAGGAATGTATATATTTCTGTACGATGTTCTAGACATGCGTTTGCAAATTCGATCAGAATATTGTTCATTTTGACACTCCCAACATACGATCTAACATTTCTGATTCAATTTTAAGCATGCTAGATAATGATCTAATAAGGTTTGATTGTGCTGTTATCAATCTGCTCTTAAGAGAGTCAATATCAAACAGAAGGCCCTGAAGATCTTGAGGAGTACCCTCAAAGATTGCATCAGGTATCTTTTTACTGAGAACCTCGATTTGTTCTTCTAGTTGCTGAATATCTGCTCTTAGTTTGTCTATATAGTTCATGTTGTTTCTCCTTTGGTTATTGTACGGTTATAATTAAGATGTTTTCGTTAGTGAACTCTCCATCATCATCCAACTCAGGAACAAGATCCTGATCGATGATTTGAAGGTTGTGCAAATTACAATATGCAATTGCAACCCTCATAGATGCACAGGTTAAGATTATGTTTCCTTCTTTGTCCTGAACATCAATAGCGATAAAATGATTCATTGTTTTCTCCTTTGGTATACAATCAGTATAACCCAATGTTTAAAAAAAGTAAACATATAAAGAGAAAATATTTATTATTTCTTGTCTTTTTTTATCTTTTCAGGAAGAGCGGCGATCCTCTTCAATCGTTGTTTGTTCTTCCTGTACGATTGAAAAGGCTTTGCAGGAGAGAAACCAGCTACAACAGTTCTAGCAGTTGCATCGAGTTCTTGTTCGAGTTCTGATCTGAGTTCTTTGATTCTTTGCTTCAGGGCCTTCTGTGATAGATACTTTGTTTTGTACAACTTAGAGCCACAGGAAAGGCAAATAAGAACATCAAACTTATGATCTACCCTTGCACTATACCCACAGGATAAACAAGTGCATAAAACGGAATGTGTACCATCTAACTCTTTTCTCTTTGTAGATATTAAACAAGTCATTTGTTATGCACCTTTCCATGACAGGTCCGACAAAGAACGATCAGATCTTGAGGCTCTTCTGATCCTAATCTATCATAAGTGTTGTGATGAACGTCTAAAATTTCTTCTTTGGTAGAGCAGGCCTGACATTTATATCCGGCTCTCATTAAAGCCTCTGATCGGGTCTTCTTCCAGTGTGCAGAATGTAAATAGGCTGCATATGTTCCCTGATCCATCTTTGGATTTTTATGTGTTGCCCAGGATTTATCAATCCAATCTTCTAGAAATGCTTTGTGACTATCTAGAGCATCTGCATGAATGCAGTTTGGACAAATAGGAGAACCCTGATCTGTTCTGCTCTTCTTTTCTCTTGCATAGGTAGATCCGCATCTTTGACATTTTGCTGAGAGGATTAAAGAGCCTGCCCTCTTTGATAGTGTTCTGTTATCCACTCCTGTCATATCACTGATCTTCATCGCGGTGATCTCTGTGTACCAATATAAATAGCGAATTAAACTAGATACAGATTCTTTGTCTTCTTCTGCTGTGCATTCCTGCAAATAGGAAGAGATAAGATTGTCTAAATTCTCTTCCTGTTCCTTCTTTGCAATTTCATAAAAGTTTATACTATCGTCAATGGTTTCAATTTTTTTTATTGCTGTTGCTATACGATGCTGTATCATACTTCTTAATCTCCTTGATATCAAGATAGAATTCATCAATACCACCAAACGAAAAAAACGTCTTGACATGATAAGTGTTTCCATTGATTGATAATATCTTACCCACAATTTGAACCATTGACAATTCTTTATTGCGGAACCGCACCAAATCACCAACAGAAAGAGCAAGATCACTCTGTAATTTCTTCTTTGCTTCTGCTTCGAGTCTTTCATATTCTTCTAGTTTCTCAGGGTATTCTGCTTTGATAATGTTAGATAAACTTTTCATGTTATTCTCCTATAGCTGTTTTTATCTTTTGAAGATTGAGATCATGACAATGTGGTGATGTCTTCATATTTTGGATCATTGTCCTGTTAGATATAGATGGATACGAAGTGTATTTATTTATATTGTGATCTAGCAACCAATCAAAATCCTCTTGTCCTTCATCTGTATTTATAACTTCTAAAGCAGGCTCTTCTGTTTTGGGCCCTTCGTGCTTCTTAAATTGCAGAATCTTATCATGTACCTCTTCAACTAACATGGCTGTGTGTACATTAGGTTTTGATGATTTACCCTTACCATTCTTAATCCAGTAAGAGATCCCTGTAACAATATAATTACCTGTCCATGCTCCCTTGCCTTCTTTCTTTCTTTTAAGATTGTATGCACCAATCAATATTAACTCGTCTGTCAAATAATCAGAGCAATCTACAGGAAGAACCTTTTCCAGGTCTTCAAAATAGTTCTTTCCTTTCCAACCAAAATAAGAAGATAATTTGTTTATTATTTCTTTTTGCTTATCGGTTAATATCAATCTGTTAATATTTGTTGTTAATTCTTTGTTGTTAACTTTGTTGTTAATTGTGGGATCTACTGTTGTTCCCTTCGAGGGCTTAACATGTGATCCTTCTGTGGGCTTAACATGTGATCCCACAGAAGGCTCTACTGTTGTTCCTTCTGTGGGATCTACTGTTGTGCCCTCTTGCGTATCTATTTTGTACTCAACATAGATCAAAGAAGAGGCTCCCATTCTTTTTTTACTGGTTAAAATTCCTTGATCTTTGAGTTCTCTAATTGCTCTTTTTATGCTTCCTTTTGAGTAACCAGTAATATCTGATATCACATCATACGAAGGACAGCAGAACCGCGTTCTAACTCCTTCAATCTCTTCTGTCTTGAAGTGATAAGACAAAGCCATATAAACAGACTTTGTCACACTCTTACATTCTCTTAATAAGGCAATCTCTTCTTTATATATTATTGCAAATTGATTATTCATTTTATAAACCTCTGATGTAAAATGCTAGATGTACCTCTTCATAAAATACTGCTTCTAAATTTGAATATTGATCCTTATTGTATTTAAAACTCTTTGCAATCTCTAGAAGGTCATTCTGATCGCCTGTGTGAATCTCAACACGTTGGTCAGGTTCATTGTTATCCCAATCTGTAGTATCACCGCCTTTCATCAATTCAAAAGCCGCTTCAGATGCGTTTTTCGCATTGTCGAAAAAGTGACAGTAGGAATCTGTTTGTATTGTGATGCCATGCTCCTCACATAAAAATATAAATTTGGTCATGTTGTACTCCTTTGATAAAAAAGGGAGGTTTGACCCTCCCATGTTAGTTGGTTAGATTATGCTCTTTCTTCTACTTGATTAACATTAAAAACAAAAAATCTTCTTGGAACACTCTTTTTCTTTTCAGGATCATTCTTATCTGTAACTGATACGATTTTGATCAACTCAGTTCCTTTTGATCCCTTCATAACTTTGTAGCCTGCATCCTTCCATTGTTTGAATGTAGCCCATCTTTGATCCATAAATGGAGTGTCAAGAAGTCTAAAAATATTGCCTTCAGTGTATGCTCTTCCTGTTATTGCATTTGTAGGTTGTGTTGTTGCTGTTTCTACTGTCATTGTTTTTCCTTTGGTTAGTTGTTAATTGGTTAGTAATTTTATTATAATCCAATGTTTAAAAAAAGTAAACATTTATTTATAAAAAAAACACAAAAAGAAAAACTCCCCTAGATAATCCAGAGGAGCTCTAACCTTTTGGAGAAATCTATAGGCCAAAGGAACCTATAGATCAACTCTTAAATACTAACAACGATCGTTACACCTGTCAAGTTGTCAGATGTTGTAACTGTAAGATTGTTCGCATCTGTCAAAGATACAGTAGCATGTACTAGATCATCATTACTGTCGTAAACAGAAACATGTACAAACTTCTCACTCAAAGCATGATTGATTGTTTTTGATGAGTTTGCTGTAAAAGATTGATTAGAAAAAACCTTGCGGAAATAATTGTTGTCAATCATTACACTTTGATCAGATCCATCAATAGAAAGACCTGTACCCGCATTAACTTTGAGTTTGTTAGATCCGTCGATCTCAAGTCCATCACCAACTTTAACTGTTAAAGCACCTGAAGCAAAAGCAAGACCTGAAGAAGCACCTAGATCAACAGATAAAACACCTGATCCATTATGAGCAATACCTGATCCATAACTAAAAGCATTACGAGCACGGGCATCAGTAAAATATAACTTAAGACCTTCAACCATGTCTGTGGTTGTGAACTCAGAGAAATCTACAGTTAAAGAACCTGCTGCATCTAGATTAATACCCTTTCCACCTGAAAAAGCAGCTCTTGCATTTGCATCTGTGTATTGTGTGATACTACAAGTTATTTGACCTGTTGAAGAGTTATAAGATATTCCTGCACCTGCTGATAAAGAGGCTCTTGCATTTGCATCTGTGTATTGTGTTAAAGATGTTGAAATAACACCTGTAGAGGAATCATAACTAATGTTTCCTGTTGCACTAATAGAAGCACGAGCATCAGAGTCAGCATATTGTGTGATACTACAAGCAAAAACACCTGTAGAAGAGTTATAGGTTAATCCTGCTCCTACACTTAAAGAGGCTCTTGCATTTGCATCTGTGTATTGAGTTATAGAACTTGTAATCTGACCCGTTGAAGAGTTGTAGGTAATACCTGAACCACCTGACAAAGATGCTCTTGCATTTGTATCAGTGTATTGTGTGATTGTACTAGATATTGTTCCGTTTGCGGCAATGTTAATTCCTGCGCCTGCTGACAACTTTGCAACGATCTCAGCAGAAGTCAAACCGGATTCAACCTGGGTGTAATTACCTGCTACAGAACCGTCAGCACCTGAAACGATGTAGGTTTCTGCACCGCCTGTTGCAGCAGTAAGAACCAAGAAGTCACCTTTTTTAAGAGATGCAGCCGTTGATCCTTCGTTTGATATGAAGTTTGCTAGAGAAGATTGCGAACTGTCAACGTGTACATCAGAGATTAAAAGAGACTCTACAGATAATTCTCCTGAAGCATTAACAGAAAGATAATTGCTAGATGCTGAAGCAATCGAGGAGATAAAAGAAAGACCTGATACATCTTGCTTTCTTACAAGATCATTGTTTGCACTGGGTGCAGTGTCGCTTTGAACTTGTCCTTTAAAGATGTATTGAGGTGCATAGTTATTAAATGGCATAGTAATATCCTTATTTTAGGGTTGAAAAGACACTACTATATTATCTTATAATCACTGTACCTGATAAAGAATCTGAAAAATTTATCAATATTTGACTAGTTGAGGCATGTTGAACCTCAGCATGTACGAGATAACCGGAAGAATCTATAATTATCACTGTAGGATAATTTGCAAAGTCATGAGTAATTGTTAGAGAGGTTTGATCTGTAAATGTTACCTCTTTGATCGTACCATCAGAAGAGCCTCCTCCACTTGATCCTGTTCCTCCTTGCCTATTGAATGCGTTACCTATAGCCATGTTTACCTCTTACCATCGTTATAGGTTATGACTATCTGATCAATCGTAAGTGTTCCCTGATTTGTTTTTACATGTGCATATACTGTATCAGCAGTATCTAAGGAGATAATACCATCTATTCTAATGATACCAGTTAAGGAATTTGTATCAGTAAGACCCCTTTGAAGATCTGTAGTTGTATCTGTCAAAACCATTTGATCACCTGCGGAATCTTCAGAAATACAGACAGTTATTTGAGATGGATGATTGCTATGAGAAGCATTTGAGCATTGTATATTTATCAAAGATACGTGTGCAATAAAACGAGCTGTTCTAGGTGTATACCCTAGATCAATCTCAATCTTATTTGCTATATCGTATGTATTGCCTATACCTGAAACTGATCCTGTAGATCTTGCGTCACTCATTCCCATATCTCAATCCTGTTCTTTTGAGTATTATATAACAATATATTGCAGACTACAAAAAGCAGCAACAAAAAGAAAAAACCTCCCAAAGGAGAAGGAGGAAAAACAAGAACAGGGAAAGTTTTTTTTAGGGGAGCAATCCATTAATCCCATTGACTATTGATCGGTTTTGTTTGTTCGAGACTAATTTGATCATCGTCTTCTAGTTTTCCCAACTCTGTTTTTATGTTGTGAAATAGTTTTGTGAGTTGTTCGATAATTTCATTCACAGAAAATCTTGAATTTATAATATGAATGCTCAAAGCAAATAAGATCCCGTTTGCTATTGCATTGTCAGAATGACCCTTTGATTGTAACTCATAGATTAGATTGTTTAACTCTAAAGCACATGCTCTGTTTTCTTTTTCATTTTTCATGTTGCTTCTCCAAGATCTTTTCTATATGCTCCAATCTCCTTGCTATATCTTTCTCAATATCATCTCTCTCCTTCTGTAGTTTTTCAACAACAGCGATCCATCTATCTCTTATCTGCTCTTCTTTTTCTTCTTTTTTTTCCAGAAGCATCTCGATCTTCTTCTCGCTCTGAGAGTTTGAATATATTGCATATAGAGCGAGTAATCCAATAGGGCCTGCATTAAGAAGAATATCATACATCATTTCCATTATCGCAATTCCTTCTTAATCTCTGCTATATCTTCACCTATTTTATCGATCTTTTGTGATAGATTTGTAAGAGTAGTTCTATACAGTTCTCTATCTTCTTTGTTGTCCTTGTATAGTCTTTCCATGTATTGCTTCTGTGATTGCATGAGGTTCCACAAAACAACACAGGAAAGGCATAACGCCCCAAACTGGCCCGTAACAGCATTTAATAGAGTTGAGATATCCATGCCTCTATTATAATTCATCCTCTGCAAGATTAAGTATCTCAGGGATAGATTTTTTCAATATTTGACCTACTATTTCAATCGCTTCCTGTTTATCTATTCTCTGATCATCGGCTTTTGCTCCTTCAAATGCTTCTGGTAGATCATTCAAACTTTTGACAATAATTTGTATAACTTGCCATCTAAAACGCACGTTATAATTCATGCCATTGTTTATTGATATCAATTCTTCCATCTTCATACCTGTTACTAGGATAAAGTTAGATACAAGATCCCATACTTCTTTTCTAGTAACTTTTTTACCACCGTCAGAATCTGAATCCTGTGCAGCTCTTATTTGTATGTATGTATTATAGATTTGATCCATTAAGATCTTTGATAATGTTGCGAAAGGTATTTTCATAGGTGTATTCCTTTAAGAATTGTTAGTGTAAATGTTGAGCCTTTTTTATTCTGAACTTGTTTATGACATAGGCCCATAAAGTCATTAAATCCTGTCTGTAGAACGACACAACCCGCAGAATATCGTCCTATTCTTAGAGAGGTGTTTGAGGAGTTTGCACGATGAATTTGTATTCCTGCTGAATCGTGATCCTCTCCTCCATAGTCTATAACCTCATTACAATCTCCATCTCTCCAAACAGGTATATCTTTACAGGGTACAAGGCACTCATACCCACTTGAACGCATACCAATCTTAAAAGAAGATCTGTATTGATGATCATGTTTGAGGATTGCAACACCTGAAGATCTCGATGGATTCAAAAGATAATGTTGACCTGCGTGAGTAGTACAAGAGAAAACATACTCTATCCACTTCTGATCCCAATACACCACATGTATCGTATCTTGAAAAGTGTCTGGACGTTCTAACATGTTCCTACAAGCGATAATATTAAGATCGTATTTGCCTTTGAAGGTTTTAAAACCACGAGCAACACACTGATCTATTACAGGAGGAGAATCAACTGAATATCTAATCATGAAAGAGCCTGTTTTAGTATGGGTTATTGTATTCTTTTTTGAATTTCTCAGGAACCTCTGAAGGATCTATATTAATCTCATATCCCTGTTTGATACAAAGGGTGTAGGCAAACTCTTTTGTAACATATACATAGTAATACTCATTGTTTGCTAGTAGTTTTCTGCACCAATAAAAGTCTTTCATTGTATTCTCCTTTATGATGGAACAGTGTTTTTATATGGATGAGAAGCGGGAAGAAGAGCAGCAAGTTTAAACTTATGAGCAATATAGCCCTCTACTTTTTCACGTTCTGCATCATGAAGAGGTATTGAAAAGGTTAATAACTCAGCAAGATCAAAAGAGCCAAAAGCAAAATTAAATTGCTGTGTTTGATTTGCATAGTTTATATCGGGATCTCTTCCTATTCTAAAGTTTGGAGATAGAGATATATCTGCATTTGTAGGAGGATAATCTGAAGTATTTACCCTAGATCCATTGACATATAATCCTTCTTCGCCACTATAACCACTCACATCAGCAGAAGAATATATAACAATCTTCCAGTTTGAATCAGGAGGAGCAACCTGATTGTCTTGATGAAAAGTATTGCTGTTGTTATCGTAGCCTATTGCATTTGTATAGGTTGAGCCTGAAAAACTATCTAAGAGATGTAACTGGTAAGATCTACCGCAGTTCACAAGAGGAGCCTTGTAATAATTACCGCCAGAAAAATCAGTATCACCAATTGGATCAGCAGAAGCACGCATTAACATAGCTACACAAATTCCATCTGTACCTGATAGATCCATTTTAGAATTATATGTTGTGGCAAGGAACTCATGATCACCAAATGTAAATCTAGCAAAATAGAAGCCTGATACAGTGATAGATTTAGATGGTGATCCTGCTCCTGTGTTGTAGTTGTTGTTATTCCCTGCTTGATTCGAGAATGAGAAGGAATTCTGTCTATCTATCCATGTTGTTACATCTCCCCCTGATTCTGACATATCAACATCACTAGATAACCATATAAATAACTGAGTATTGTTATATGTTGAGTTTGGTAACCATCCACTATATGCACCGTCTGAATCTTCTGTATCTTCTGTTCTCTGCATTTTGGGTGATGGAATGCCTAATGTAACTGTACACTCTTGAGCATCTATTGAGTAATCACAACCCAACACCATGCAATATCTTCCTTTGTAAATAGGATCAACTGTATCATACAAGTGTTCTACATAGTTGGATCTGAAGGTTACAATGTCACCCGCTACAAGTGTTGCAAACCTCAAAGGAAGTCTCACAGACAATCTTTCAGATATGTATAGATCCCATACTCGCAAACGTCTTAAATCTTGCAATGCTTGAGATTGTCTATTGTCAGGATCAGCAAGATAATACAGACTAAAATCACGTTCTATCTCTGAAAGAGCAGGAAGAGAATCGACACGAGATCCATTATAAACACCACCGGAATAATATACATTTGTAAAGTTGTATTTTATATATGTTGTTCGATAGATGTTTGATATATCGGGTGAAAAGAAGTCATGTGATAATACATCAATAATATCATAATCAGATATCTCTGCTCTTAAATCAGGTGTTTTTCGTGTCTCTATTCCTTCAGGATCTGTACATGCTCTGATTGATATAGAATCCTGTCTGTAAACGGGAAAAATACCAACTGTCAAAAAGATATCTACAATAGATCTGAATCCATTTGATAAAGGAGATTCCACTGCAAAACCTATATCATAATCAGCATCTCCTGATCTTGTTATCTCTTTGCTTGCTCTTTTGGCATCTGATACATCAAAGATCTGTTTGTCAATCTTACCACCTATAGACCATTCAACAGGATAAACATCAAACTCTCCATTGTTTCCTGTTCCTGTACTTGTTAGAATACTTGCGAGGATTTCATAAGGTTCACCCTGTAGCCATGCACAATAGCGAACTGTAGATCCTGAAGGTGCTGATACTCTAGATGTATTGTTATATTCTGCTGTAGTACATCCTGTTAAGGTTGTACTTGTTGAGCCTGTCCAAAATACATAAAAGTCTATTGCTCCATTTGTGATTCTAGCAATACCCTTTGATCCTGTTTGCTTCTTAAAAAAAGATGCATCAGTTAAATTCAAAGTACCATCAGAACCTCCAAAAGTACCTGTCGTCGTCGTTGTTTGTCCTACTTCATAGAATAAAGAAAAATGAGGAGGATCTGTATCTGAAAAAACTGTTCCTGCCCTGGTATCGAGTGAGGTTTGCAAAGCAGATAATAAATCCTTAAATCCCAAAGAGAATAGACCTCTTTGCCCTGATATCGTATCTAATGATCCTATCGCTAGATTTCTGAATCCTTGCCTATTGATTGAGCATTGAAGAACTGCTATCTGTCCTCTTCTCATCTTTGGAAGAATCGATCTAATATCACCTGATAACTGAAGAGAGAAACCACCAAAAGACACAGACCATCTTTGAGGTATTACCCTTGATCCTGTTATCCTTACTGATCCCCTTGCAATCTGTATATTTCCTGCATCATCCTCAACAGAAAAAGGTTCCCCCAGTGCATTGAGAACACCAACAAACTCTAATCTATATCTTACATATAGAGAAGATCTGTTTAAAGACCCGACAAATTCAAGATCCCAACTCATACTATACTCTTACCTTGCTGTCTTGCTATCTCGTTAAGTATTGCAAGACCTTGTATTCTGTCTGTGCTAGAAATACCTCCTACAGATGTGAATGGATTTGATCCACCTGAAGCAGCAGGAACTTCTGAAGGTTTGAAGTTAGGAGATCGATCAATCCCATCGAATCCAGAATGAAAATTAAATAATGTATGTGTATCTAGATACAATCGCACATTAAGAGAAAACAGACGACCTCCTTCATTTGTTATAATGTTCTGTCCTATGTCAGAGGCTGCCCTTCTTAATGTAGGCCAAAAACGGTAATATCTCGCAAATGTTCTTTCGGGATACGTATAGGTCATTACAGGCCTTAAGGTTATATTTCCTCCTGTTGAAGATGAAAAAGAGCCATCGACAATAATAGTTTTTGTTTTTTCTATGATAGATGTAGGTGAATCTGTTTGTATCGTTATATAATCCCCTACTGTTGGAATGTTCGCGCCTGTAATATCTTTGAAGGGATTAGATCCGAATAATTGCTGTGTTGATCCCTGCTCTACCGTGTTAAGCAACGGATGTATATATGCCTTGTCGCTGTCGGCACAAAAAGAAACATAACCACCTCTATCAAGATGATTTTGCATAGATTCAAGTTGTATTGCGAGATCCTCACCTAGCAACATTCTATCACGTTGAATCGTTACAAACTCCCTTTGCAATCCGTGAGATAGGTATCTTCTTCCACCTCTAGAAATACTTTCTGCTACATCATATTGATATTCAGAAAACAGTTCTCCTAACTTCTCACCTAGATCTATCGTTCTAAGTGATCTAGCATCAGGTTCTGGAAAATAATAAAACTTTGCATTACCCATATCATCGACCTCCAAATAGGGGAGAGGTTGAAGATCCAAATGTTTGAAACCTTCTCTCAATCTGTCTAACCAACTCATCAACAGCATTAGATTCTACTACAGCCGCATTTATATTTATAGTCATTCCACCCTGACCCATGCCCATAGTCCTCTGTACTGCTTGAGGCATTTGACCAGTTTCGGGTACGACGAACTCCCCACGATGCAACATCGCTAATCCTTCGTCTGCTCCTGTAAACTTGATACCACCACGAGCAGAAGGAATAAATGGACCGCCGCCACGTTTTGATCCTCCTGATAAAATACCACCTACAACATTAACACGTCTAAAGAACTCCTCAAAACCTTCCTTCAGTCCTTCTTTGATATTCTTTCCTATGTTCTGTCTTCCTTCTCTTGTAAAGATGCTCTTGATACCATCAATGATCTGTTTGACAAACTCAGCAAGACCTTTAAACAATCCGAATACAACACGATCAGCAAACTCAACAAAGAGAGGAGGTAACACTTGAAAAAGGATTCTAGGCAATGCACGCAAACCCAACTCTATAGCCTTTGCCCTTGCTCTGATATCTTCTTCAACACTCTTTTCTATTTCTGCAACAGTAGATCCTCTCTGTCCTAGACCCTCAGCAATTTTAAGAACTGCTAGTACACCTGTAACTGCTAAAGATGCTCCTGTTGCTAGTCCTTTGCTTAATGCTCCTGATAATCTAGTCACAGATTGTCCTAGACCCTTTACAGCGATAGAAAAGATCTCAGTTACACCTAACTTCATTTTATTTAAAAACTCTTCAAATCTTGTAAATTTCGTTGCTTCTATTATTATCTCTCCAGTACCACCTAGATCAACGTCTGCAAGTGAAACCGTATCTAATAACTTTTTTCTTAGTGTATTTGCAAATAGATCAATCCTAGATCCATCAAATGATTTGTTTATAATCTTATCAATAGCAGCAAAGCCAATTGCAAAATCAGATACAAATTTAGCGATATTAAAAGATACAAATTTGCGAAAAAGATCACTTACAACATCAATCAAAGTCCTAATCTTTTCTGTTGTTTCCTCTGTGCTTTTCCCTAGATTATCCATTTCAGAAGATGCTTCTGCTGTTCCCTTACCAAATCCATCTAAATTAATATTTGCCCCTTCCATCGCTTCATTATATTCTTTCAAGTCTCCTTTTGCTTTGTCTATTGCATTCGTCAATCGATTAATAGGTTCTATTTGATTGCCTGTTGCTTTGTTTAAACCGTGCAAGATATTTTCAACCTTTGCTATTTCTAATCCTAAAAAACTCATAGTTTGTAGAATTGTATCAAGAGAACTTGCAAAGGGGCCTAACATTATAGATATAGTTTGCCTTACTGCTGATTTTATAAAACCTAATAATGCATTTGTTAAAAACTTTATCTCATCAGAAAACGATTCTATAATTGATCCTGTGAATGCTACAATACCACCTAATTTGATCATGCCTTGTATAAATCTATTTTGCCCATCTGTAGCAGTTACAAACTTTTGAAGTGTTCCATCTAAGACCGTTCCAAGTCCTGATAAAACAAATTGAAAATGCGCAGCTGCTTTTGATGCTTCCGGTCCTGCATCAATACCAAACTTCTCGGTAAAAGATAGAAACTTTTCAAAGTCTCCTGAAGCCAAAGCCTGATTTAATTTTGCCCCTGCTTCTCCAAACAAAGTAACAGCTGCTCTTGATCTATCTGAAGAATCTGTAATTCCTTGCAATAACCTAATACCATCTAAAAGTATATCATTGTTTGATCTAAGATCTCCATTTGTATCCCTTACAGCAACACCGAAAGATTGAAACTTCTTTTCAACAGCAGATCCTTCTGCTCCTAGTTGTGCAAACTGTCCTGATATTGCTCCGAGTACTTCATTAAGACCTTCAGCAGATTGACCACTAGAGATCATAGCCTGTCTCAATCCTTGTATTGTTTTTGCAGATACACCACTTCTGACAGATAGATCATTTAACTCATTGACTAGATCTGTAACTTTTTTTGAGGCATCAAAAGCCACTTTTCCAGCCGTTCCAATAGCAACAGCAACAGCACTCATAACAGCTACAACTTTTCCAATTTGCATGCCTGCTTTTTTAAATTGCTCTAAAGAACTACTTGCTTTTTCACTTTCTTTCTTTGTCTTTTTAAGTTCCTTCTCAACATCTTCAAGTGCATCAACAACATTATCAAGACCTTGCTCTGCTGCCTTTGTCTTTATATCAAGAATGTATTCTACAAGATTTTGAGCCATGATAACCTCTTTGCATCCTATTATATCATATCAGTAAGATCTGAGAGATTAATAATTGGAAAGACCATGCTATTTTTCCCTTTGCTCTGTTTCCTTAGAATCTGATTAAACCGTTTCGACCTTTGTATAATACAATGTACACATATATACAGATCATCAAAGTCCAGCTGAAGAACCTCGCTAGGAAGTTTTCCGTAAGTACGAGCAACAAGATCAATAAGAAATACATAGTTAGGATCATCCTTGAAATCGTTGTAACCGTTCTATTGCCTCCTGTTGACCTTGCATAGCCTTATTTATGATGTTGTTACGATCTTCAGAAGTGAATACACCTACCCATAGAACATTTTGATCTGCGTTCATTTGTTCCATAGCATGACAAAGGGTTATGTTCTCCCAAGTTACACCATCTTGAGAGGCTCTTTTGATAACCTTACAAAGTATCTTATCTTGATCTTCTGATATCCTTGCCATTGTTTCAGGTCGAATAGATTTTGCAAAGTCGAGAAGCCTAAGGAGTTCTGTTTCATCAAGACCCTCCATTCCTTCTTTATCTGCTTTTTCTCTTATTTGATCGATGTTGCTAAGACCTTGCTGTTTGTTATTCATCAAGACCTCCTGTGCCAAAAGAGAAGAACCTAAACCGATCTGTTCTATTTCGGGAGCGGTTAAGATTCTTCCTTCAATAAGTAATTTACCACCAAAACATTCTACTTGAAACGTAGATGCCTCAGCGATCTCCTTTAATATTTGCATGATTCCTGTCCTTTATTTTATTGATCCTTTTATCTATATAGTGATTTGTTAATTCTGTCTTCCTTTTCAAGTACAAACTTAATATCTCAAGTTCATAATCTTTTAATCTTCTATTGCTATAAATAACCTGATAGAGTTGCTGATAATCTAGAGGAGTTGTTTTAGATAATATCTCGATGGTAGTTTGACATTTTTTAAGAATATACTGTAATAGTTTTTTATCCATTAATTAGCAACAGCAGAAGATTGTTGATTTGTTATTTTGATCTGTATTGCTTCATCAACAGCATCAGATTCACCTACAAACGTCATTGTTCTCTCAATAGGCCCAAAGGTATTGATCGCATCATCATAATCAACTACATAGGCATTTCTGATTGTTATCTCACAAGCATCTCCGTCACTATTTGTCAAAGTGAAAACTACATCTGATTGCGTTCCTGCTAGATAGTTATCAAATAATAGATTGTCTTCCATCTCTAGAGTAACGGATAGAGTAACGTCTTTAACGTCAGAGACTACAGGCTCTAAGGTTTTCTTATCTCCCAATACATTTCTTCTTTCAAGTTTATTATCAAGTGTGAATTCAAAACTCTTCATTGCAAAGTTATTTCCACTATAAGAAAGATTACCACATTCATAATGAAACATTTGTTTACCAGATCCAAATGAAGAAGTTAGAGCAGCTGCTCTTGATTGAGAATCCTGTGCAATAATCTCAAATGATGCAGTAATCTCTTCTCCTGCTGATCCTGAAATATTCATAGATGCAACCTTACAACCTAAAAATATTTCTTTTGAGTTGCTGATCCCTGTGCCCCTCTGAAGAGCAATAGACAAAGATGGAACTGTTCCATCTGCTGTTGGGATATAAAGATGCTCGTAAGGGCCAGCACCTGAAGTCGTTGCATTACCTACAGCGGCCTTGATCAGCATCCCTGTACCTTCATAAAGCAAAGGAAGATCAATAGAGCCTCCACAGTTTAAGAATGCCTCAAAATGACCATTCTGAAAGCCACCACCGCCAGATTGTGATAGGTGTGTTTTTCTTTCCTTCTCTTGTGTTTTCTGAAAAGATGCTGATATGATTCTATTATCAACACCCATGGCCCCCGCTATGGTTCCGTAGGTTGATTCTTCTCCTAATTTAATAAATGCACCGCGACCGAATTGTAAGGGCATGATAACCTCCTAAGATGGTAGTAATTTTCTAACTTGTAATAAACACGATAATATAAAAACTTCATTATCTGAAGTAAAAACTTTTAATCTAACAACATAATCAGTATTATCTGATCCTGCCTGTACTCTAGCACGTACCCACCCCGATATAATCCTACTCTCTCCAAGTGCATACATGGCTGTTTGATTTGCAGCAGAAGAATCTAGAACATTGACATCTATATAATCAATACCTCTTAGATCTAATCTTTCATTATATGGAAGGGATCGAGGTGCAAGTAACTGAGAGACAGGAAACCATATATCCATTTTTTCATCAGGATCTTTCTGAAATATCGTAGTAGGAACAGTAGATAATCCAGATCTACCCTGAAAGTTTACAACATTCCCAAAAGGAGAACCCAAATATGCAAAGGTTGTTTTTGGTGAGGTTGTTGAAACACTACTAGATAGATCTACACTTTGATCAGGATTATCCCAGTAAATGAAAATGACATGCATAACATTTGCTTCTGTCATTGAAAAACCAGCTACTCTGAAAAGACTTGATCTTGTTGTTGCATTCCATGTGAATCTTTGAAACGTGAATGCTTCTCCATTCTTATCAGCAAGCACAACATCAAATCCATCTGTTCTAACATTGTTCCAAAAATCATCATAATCCTCAGGAACAACAAAAGAGAATTCTATCGTACCCTTTGCTGTTGCAGAGGTATCAATAACCAAAGGTAGTCTTCTTTTAAAATCTTTATTAAACCAACTCATTAAACACCGAATTGAGATTGATGGGATACTCTCACCTCTAGCAAAGAGATCCCTGTGTTAGATATACCATATTCCTCACCATCAAGAGCAGTAAAATTAACAATTACATCTTGAGTCAATCCAGATAATCCTAATGTACGATCTGAAGTGATTGCTTTTTGAATATCACCTGCAAGATTCATGGCGTTCTTTATTCTAGATTCTAGAACATCACCACCTGCGTAACATACAATTTGATATACAGATTCACCTATATATCTTCCTAATGTTCTTCCTTGTTGTTCTATGGTATCAACGAAAACGATACTAGCAGAAGGAACCTGTGGAGCATTCAACAAGGCACCGATAACAACACGATTCGATAGATCAAGACCTGAAAAACCACTAGAAAAATCAGCACCTGTTAAAGTCTTCAATCTAGACAATACTTGTACATGTATGATATCAGGCATTAATCCGCTCCCAGAGCAACATTAAGAAGAGAAGATAACCGATCAGGAAGACGTTCAGATTCTGAGTTGACAGCCCGACCCAAAAACAAACGAGGCTTGATATAACGAGTACCAAATTCAACAAACTCAGCATAATCCACATCTGATCCCGATGAAGATCCGCCTGCTCTTAGTACTACTCTAGGAGATCCCAGAGGAGCATCTACAAGACCTGTAATAGAAGATCTAAGTCTTCCTGTTTGAACTTTTGGGTAAGAGGTAGCATTAATCTTTCCATCTCTTTCCATTCTTAGAGCGGATCGAATAAGGACCCGTTCTAACTCCTGGAGAAGTCTGTTATCTGCTTCTCTTACTCGCCTTAAAAAATCGTCAAAAGATAGTTGAGACATTTCTATATCCTCTTAGTATCTCACGAACTTCCAAAGGCATTGTCCTAGGTGATAATGTAACTGTACTATTTCTTTGAGTGATAGATACGTTTCCCTGATTGCTTTTTGCACGTTGTAAATGACTACAATACACACAAATAGCATGTACAAGGTCTGAAGGTGGGTTTGATGTACTGAAACCAAAAGAACCGATAATTTTGATTGCTCTGAAACCAGTATCAAAAGAATCAGGAGAGACATCTTTGAGGATGATTCTTCCTAGTTCTTTATCTATCTCATATTGAGATCCTTCTATCAGAGTATCAGAACCATATACCCGATTAACGTCAGAGTGTATCGACGTAATCGAGATGATTGGTTTAAGTGGTGATTGTAGTACATATTCAAGACCGTACATAGGTTTATCAGCAAATAATGTATACGTAGACGAATCTAAACCGTAAGACGTTGCAGAATCTGATAGAGGAAAACCCAAATAGCGAGCAATAAAACCCTCTACTCGGGTAATAAGTGAGGTTAGATCTGCATCAATACTAGATCCTTGTATCTCAGGAAGATACTCTTTTAATACTGATACAGATACCAAACTCATTCATTTAAATCCTATATGTCTCTAGCAGGTACGCATTTCAAATAAAATGAGATATCAGTAGCACTTGACAAAGAACTAGTAAAATCTAACTTTAATTGTATTGCTTGATCTTTCTCGTATCGAGGAGAGACACCATTTTGAAGAACCATAGGAACAGGAGTATTTTCAGCAAACCCTGAAGCCTGTGAATCTGCAATCAATAATTTAGTAGCATCATCATCAGCATACACTTCACATGATACCTTTGGAGAAGCACCTGAAGCAACAGCAACAGAACATATAATATGAGCGGATTCAATACGACAATCAACAGGAGCGGGAACTGCAACAGTGACATCAGTAGATTGAACATTACCCAATTTGTAAGATAATATAAACATTTAAAACTCCATTAATTTAGATAGGTAAGTTGAAACCGAAAGCAACATTTTTCAAAGCATCAGCATCAGGAGAATCCATAACCGCACGCATAGTAGATACCATTTGAATAGCGCCTGAAGTAATATCTTTATCAGACTCAATAGTTATTTGTCGTCTAACGTATTGATACCATGAATCAGTATTAAATACTAAGAATCCTGTTTTGGTCTTTGTTACGTTGTCATAAAGTCCTGCCGTATCCATATCAGCAGACATGAAACGAGACATAACGATCGGAATACCCGCAAGAGAAGCAAGTTGACCAGTTAGAATTGTTGCTTGAGGCCCAAACTTTTCTAATGTTTGAACTTGATCAAGTTGAAGGAAGTTTGCAACAAGTGCTTCAGGAGATACAACACAAACTTTATTACCAACAGCAAGTTCACCGAGTTGAGAAACAACAGACATGAATTTTGCAAATGTGAAAGTACTGGCATCAACAGTAGATCCTTTATCAAATGCAGCTGCTCTCATTCCCAAGAACAAACGACGGTGATCGGCGGCAGATCCCAAAGAGGAGGCTCCCCATCGTTCTCTAATATTCCAGTTCGCTATATCATCTTGATGAGTTGCGGCTGTATCACCATTGATCATACAATCTTCAAAAGCATCTTCTAAATCTTGTGCGATTTGTCTAGACAATGCTGGGATAATAGCAAATGCAGAATCTTCACCGGCTGCATCATCAATATTCATCAATGTAGCAAGACCTTTTGCTCTTACTGTCTTCTGTGCTGTTTCGATGGTTGATGCTTGATACTTAGCAAGATCATCAGTAGCAACACCCTTTATATAAGGTCTTCCACCTCTAGAGAGTTTTGGAATCAAAAGAGTTTCTCTTTCCATTTGTACAGACGGCAACAAAGCACGCAAGCCACGAGGAACTTGAAAGGTTTGATACAATTCTGTTCTGAATTCATCAGGGATCCATTCACCACCAACACCAGCATTATCAGAAAAGATCTTATTTACTGCATTCTTCATGAAAGAAGGAGCCTTTTGAAGATGTGAGTATAGCTTCATATCTGCTTTTGGCGTATAAGGATCTTTCATCATCATACGAGCCAAAGAACGATCTTGATTCATTTTTACAAGATCAGCATGCCATTGATTCGCATAAACATCAGCATCAAGTAGACCCTTTTGCTCAATGTTTACTCTTCCTTGACCTGTGATATTCTTTGAAACTGTCGCTGTATTCCATTGTACAGATCCATCTTCATTCTTGTACTGCTTTAAAGCAAAGTCATTGTTATGGACTTCAGGCTCATAGGTTTTTGTTTGACCTTCAGCAACAAGTTTTTGAGCCTTCTTAAGATCTTTTACTTGATCCTCAAAGTTTCGCAAACGATCGTCTGTGTTTTTTTGATGTGAGACAATGCCTGCAATTAGACGTTTCGCCTCTTCGATTTTGGTATTCATAGGTTTCTCCTATTTTGACGTGAGTATATAGGCAAATGCCTCAATTAAATCATTAAAACTTTTCTCTTCTGTATCATCTTCTGAATCCATCTCTTTATCTTCTGAATCCTCATCATGATATTTATCTTCTTCCTCTTCATCCATTTCTTTTTCTTCTTCTTCCTCTTTCATCTCTTTTTCTTCTTCCTCTTCCTCTTTCATTGCATCCTCTTCCATTTCCATCTCTGCTTTTGCAAAGGATACAATATATCTATCATCCTCTTCTTTTACATCTAAGATATGTTTATTAACGATAAGATTGTCCTGAATAACTTCTTTTACTTCTCTAAGAATCTCTTCTTTCATTGTGTTATAAAACTTTTGCTCTAACATTGTAGCCTCTCCATTTGCCGGAATAGTGACGATTGAAACCTCTAATAATTCTGCTTTGCTATAATACATGCCTCTTTGGCCATAATACTTATTATCTGTAGGAAGTTCTGATCTTGACTTGCTTTCAAGAGGTCGAAAACCAACAGAGACAGCATTCATGAATCCTTTCTTTGCTTTTCTTTCAACTTCTGCAGCTCTTGGATCTTCACTATCGAATTCAACATCAATAGTAAGTTTGTCATTTCTGATGTAAACATTGCCCTTGCCTATAGGTAATTGATTTGAATCGTGATTAAGCAAAACCACAGCATTTTTTTTATAGTTCTCTAATACCCAACCTTTTTGATCGATGATATCACCATAACGATCAGGAGTAGAAGAAGACGCAACAAAAGAAACCTTCTCCTTTGTACTAGAAGTAGGTTCTGATCTCTTCATTATATAGGTGTATTTATGCATAGATCCTCATTGCAAATATACCAAAGGCGATCACCATGTACAACAATTTGAAAATATTATTACAATTTATGGTTATTTATGTTTACTTTTTCTGAACATCTGTTATAATACATCATGTAAGGCAAACTTACTAACTAACCAAAGGAGAAAACAATGAATAACCCATATCAAAAACACATAATAAAACTACAAGGCAAGGAGTTTATAACCTTCAAAGGACTACTTGCAAGAGCATTAAGATTATATACAGGATGCAAATATACAGCACTTGAAGAACTAGGAGAAAGATAATGATTGCTTATGATTCTTATACAGGTACAATTTCAGGTACGATTTCTATTAATAGTGCATCAAGATATTCCGATCCAGTAGTAAAAGATCAAAGTGGTGTTTCAGTATATTACAACTCATCAAGTAATGTTATTGAATTTCATCAACATGGAAAAATCATACATACAAAATCTATTCCTCCTATCTCTCCTCCTTCTACAATCAAAGAAGAGAAGAGGATAGAGAAGAGAACAGATCAAACTTATACTGATATACTAGAACTCTTTGCAGAACATCAAGAACAATCAATAGCAGAAGAAGAGCAGATCAACAATCTATCTATCAAGTATTTTTTAGAAGGTGATATCAAATAAAGATTCTTCTGTTTTCTTTACACATAAGATCGGATCTGTAAAAGGATTCGATCTTTTTTTATATATTCAAATATAATCTTTTAATTTCATTAGCCATATAAAACGACATCTTTGGCGGCACTGCATTTCCAATTTGTCTATGCATAGAAGTAAGCGAGCCCTGAAAAATGAAGTTACTAGGGAAGGATTGAAGAATTGCACACTCTCGAACAGATAAGCGTCTTTGCAAGTGTGGATGAATCTCTGGATTAGATGCGGTAATTGTCCTACTCGGTTTATCCCAATTAACAACGCGCTGCATTTGTTCAAAAGTTATTTTTTGCTTTATAAACGTAGTCATTTGCTCATCGTACCTACCATCGAATCCTAACAACTCTTTTAATATTATCCATTGTTCTCGGTTTGGCAAGGTTCCCCATTGATCTGAACGAAACCAATGTGCCGCTGTATGCTTATATCCGAAGTGATGATCAATTTTTTTTATCGGAATATTTTTATGTTTTCGCAAAAAGGCACAAATTTCTTTTTGATTTACATCGTACTTCCTTGCATAAAAGATGTTAGAAACATTTTCACGAGCTATATGATTATGAATTAGTCTATTCCCTACAGTAAAACTTTCGTCTTGACATCGTATATCAGCCAAATGCCCTATAGCATCTTTTACGGTTATAAGATTGTTTTGGCCTGATGGAAATTGAAAATCTTTGTTTAACGAGGCAACAATAAATATTCGCTCACGGGATTGTGCAATACCATAATTTTTTGCATTGAGTACTTTATAGATAACATTGTAGCCTAGACTTGAAAAGTCTTTGATAATCTTTTGAAGTACAATGCCTTCACCAATAGACAATAATCCTTTGACATTCTCTGCGATAACAAACTTGGGACGTTTATCTGCCACTACTCTTAACATTTCTCGATACAGAAAATTCCTCTGGTCATTTACTGTTCTTTTTTTATTATTTACAGAAAATCCTTGACAAGGAAACCCACCAATAAGAACGTCGCAATCGTTAGGTATCTCGCGCGATGGTATATTTCTAATGTCGCTACAAACAATATTCCCAATGTTATATCGATAGGTTTTACATGCAATTTTATCAAAGTCATTTGCCCAAATTATATCAAATCCAGCCTGGATAAATCCTAAGTCAAATCCTCCGCATCCAGAAAATAGACTAACTACTTTCATTGTTTTCTCCTTTATAATTTTTAATGACACTTTTTATATTACAATAGGAATGCCAAAGAATCCTTTCTGTTTTTGATCAAATATAGAGTATAGTCTATATTACTCATCGAGTACTGGGATCACTGTACATCTACAGTTTATATTCTCACCTGCAACAGTAAAAGAAGCAGGAGAAGAAGCCTCAAAGCCTCCATATTGTGAAGGGAGTTGAAAGTTTTCATTTGCTGCAACAGTTTGACCATCAAGAGTAACAT
>CAACVD010000163.1_pt1 | contig 30162 bp, 32 predicted proteins | sample 2381771 | NCBI WGS metagenome assembly CAACVD01 (sample SAMEA5211965, study PRJEB30684) | marine metagenome | biome: Marine; feature: Epipelagic; material: Water | collected 2015-10-15 | depth 15 m
AGTCCTGTTAAACTAGCTCCACTTCCAACAAAAGATGTAGCAGTCAAATTACCATTAGCATCTAAAGACGCTTTAGTTACGCCATTAGATTGTAAATCTATAGCACCACTTGTATCTGATACAAACTTTAATCCGTCTGATGTATCTGCATTAATTTTAACTGTCATTAGAGAATTACCCACCTAGCACCTGTTGGCACTGTCACTGTTACACCGCTGGCTATAGTAATTGGAGAAACTGACATGCCATTAGTGTTTGTTGTTAATGTATAATTAGCATCTATGCTATTACTGTTTTCATAAATAGCTCCACCAGCTGAAGCTCCACCACCGATACTTCCCCATGCAGAGCCGTCATAGCCCTCAAAAGATGTTTCATCTGAATTAAATCTGATATATCCAGCTGATGGTGAACCGTCCCTTTGTGCTGTAGTGCCTGATGGTAACCCAGCTGACCCTGTTGTACTAGTTTTAGTAACCACACTAGTAAGGTCAGTTACTGCGTCATTCCACGCTGAACCATCATAGACTCTTAGTTTGTCTGTTGTTGTATTGAAATACAAATCACCAGCACTTAATGCGTCACCGTCATTATCTAATGTAGGGTCAGAAGCCTTAGCTCCTAAATAGGTATCATCAAAGTTATCTGCCGCTGCCTCAGCTGCTGCTTGAGCTGTCTGAGCTGCGGTAGCAGAGGTCGCTGCGTTGGTAGCTTGAGTTGTAGCTGTGGTAGCCGAAGTCGCTGCGTTGGTCTCTGATGTACCAGCATTGGTCGCAGAAGTCGAAGCCGCAGACGCACTAGACGCCGCATTGGTTTCACTTGTGGACGCCGCACTAGCTGAGCTAGCCGCTGCCGTAGCAGAAGAAGCTGCGTTAGTCGCAGATGTCCCAGCGTTGGTCTCAGACGTACCAGCGTTTGTTTCGGATGTACTAGCGTTGCTAGCAGATGTAGCCGCAGCTGAAGCCGAAGCCGCTGCGTTTGTAGCATTTGTAGCTACGGATGATTCGGAAGTCGCTGCGTTAGTCGCAGAAGTCGCTGCTGCACTTGCCGAGTTAGCCGCCGCTGTAGCAGACGTGCCAGCTTGGGTCGCACTTGTCCCAGCGTTAGTCTCAGATGTCCCTGACGCTGTTTCACTAGCTGCCGCCGCTGTCGCACTGGCTGCCGCTGCTGTAGCCGAAGAAGCCGCATTGGTTTCACTAGTAGAAGCGTTGGTCGCACTAGTTGCAGCGTTGCTTGCCTGTGTTGTAGCCTGAGCTACCTGTGCAGACATAGATGTTTCTGACCAGTTTTTAGTAGCTGCGTCTTGTGCAGATGTAGGGTCAGCTACATTAGTTAAACGTTTGTTTTGTGCGTCCCATTGGAAGTTAACGTTAGATAACTTAATTACGTCACCAGCGTCATCAATAGCCTCTTGAGACATAAAGAACGCTTGGTCACTATCCGTGTCTAAATCTGATTCTGTTAGTACTGAACCTGAAGCATAATCTACGAGCTTTGTGCCCTGACTTGTGGTTCTACGGATTTCTATAGCTGTAGAGGAAGCTGGAGCTGTGGTAAATGTAACCTGTGTACCAGCACCATTAAATGTAAATGCTGTAGTTGCTACACCGTCTATAGTAATAGTGACATCTTCTTGTGCCCTATAGCTAAATGGCACTGAGTAAGCGGTTGTGCTACCGTTACCTGTATACCTTACAAAACTGTTTGCCATGTGTTTCCTCTAAATTGATTCTTCTAAGACGGGGACTTTATTAGTCTTCTCTTATAAGTGTTGTTAATCCTTCATCTACTTCTTCTTCTAATTCTAAAATATTTTTAACTTTACCACCTATTTTAAATCTAAAGTGTTCTTTCATGTGGTCTCTTGCGGCTTCATTATAGTCATTAAGTATTTGTCTTAAGTATGCTCCACCTTCATATTCACCACCCAGTAACCTGTTCTGTCTGTATATAGTGTTAAACGTAGATGTAGGGTTATCTATTTCATATGCTATAGTTTCGTTTAAAGTTCTATCGTCATATCTATCGTGTGTAATATTCCTAGCTACAATTTTCATTCCTTCGTACACCGAAGTCTTTTCAGGCATGTCTAGCTTTTTATAGAATGAATAGTTTTTACCCTCTTCCATAGAAAACGATTCAATTTCATACTTTCTTAACTCTAGGCTTGGTGATTCTTTTCCCAGTCCTTTAAGTTTATATAAGTCAGCCATCCCGTTATAATTGGATGTAACAGCTACATCTAATAACTTACTTTTACCTGATTCACTTAAATTTAATTTCTTACCGTTTCTGTCATACATTAATGCACTTAAACCTCTGTCCATAGGTACAGCATGTATAATGTTTCTTGGTGGATATGGGTTATGGAACATGTCTCTCTTAGGAGCAACCATGTCTGCATAGTATGGCTTTTCAAATGCGTTATCTAATAGCTCCTCATTAACATATTTAATTAATTCATATGGAGTACTATCAATCATCTTCTTACGGAATGTATCTATTTCGTACCTAGCCTCTGCTAAGGCTCTGTTTGTAGAACGGTTTAGCGTTACTGCTGGTACTGTTTTAGAAGCTAAATTTGTAGCATACTGCTCTAGCTTTGATGTAATACTAGAATCAGGATTCATTATTATGTTTACTAAATTAGCAAACTCTCTCATATACATTTGATTAGAAATCCTGTGGTTGTAATAAGCTAGTTGTGCTGAGAAAAACTCATTCATCTTAGCTGTAGCAAGAGCCATATCAGCTGAATACATAGGGTCTAACTCTATTTCTTTTACTTTCTTTTGCCACAGTTTTATATCTTGTGCTAATTCTAAATGTGGAGCAAACTGAATATACTTACCAATATTAACTACTTGTTTATCCCCGTTCTCATCTGTAAATCTAAAGGTGTATCTTTTAGATATGTCAGGGTGGTCACCACTTGTAAAGTTTTCGTCATCAAAGTAATGATATGCAGCAAGTGTAGTTATTAAACCTAAAGAAGATAGACTGTGAGCTTTAGTGCGTATAATAGGGTCTTCTGCTCTCATCATTTTCCACCAGTCACTAACTACCATGTTTAACACTGGTGTTCTTATAGCGAATTCTTTTATTAAATTGTTAGGCGTCTTCATAAAATGAAGTCCTGTTAGATAACGTCCCCATCCCCATTGGTTAGCAAACTTTATAAATCTACCACCTATGTCGTATTGGTTTCTAGTTTGTTCAGGGTAGAATTGATTAGGTTCAAATATTTCTCTTTTTGGATTGTTAGTAAAGTTTGATTCCCTTCCTACATATGTAGGGTCGTATGCTACAGATTTAGTAAGTTCATCTAGTGAGCTTATTTCAGACTCGTCAAAATCTTTAGTCATTCTAAAGTTACCAAACTCATCTTCGTATTGATAAAAGAGTTCACGGTATTTAGTAGCAAATTCTCCTGTGTCTATTTTAGCTTCAAGCTCAAGTATTTCATCTTCCATCTTTTGTACTTTAGCTTTGTCAACCTTGTCTAGAGATAGTTGATAGTTTATTTCCCTTCTTAAATGTCTAATCTTTTGTTCTTCTACTAATGCTTTAGTTACATCTTTAGGTTTCTTTCCCCATAACTCAGGATAAAACTTACGCATACGGTGGTTTACATGAGCTATTCTATAGGCTCTGTTTACTAAGTTTTTTATAAATGTATCTTCAAAACCTAATGACTTAAATGCAAAGTTAGAAAACTTAGAGTTTATACTTATATACGGACTTGTTAGTAATTTTTCTAAAGCGTTACCACTAGCTTCACTTTGTTTAACATATTGATTAGCCATAAATAATCTTGGCTGGTCAAACTTATGTTCAAGCTGGTCACCAATAGAACGTTGTAGTTTAAACGCAAGAATAGCGTCTTTTAACGCACTTACGTATACAAACCTGTTTTGCATATTTACATCATTTAACATGCGTAATAATTCAATATCACCAGTTTTACCTAGATGTATAATACCCGCTAAATAATCTTCTAATCTCATGTGTAAGGTTTTTATACCAGCACTTGACCCGTTAATTACATGAGTAGAAATATCTAATAGCAGACTTCCTGTAACTACTTCGTTTAAAGCTTGACCAAAAGTAACTTGGTTTTTATTTGCTCTAATATTTGCGTCATCTATAAGCTGTTGTAGCTTATAAGGGTTGTTCATGTGGTCACCCATCTTAGCAAGTGTTTCTATACGTTGCTCTACTGACATATCTGCAAAGCCACGTTTAAAAGCGTTTACAGCTTCTGTCATTAGCTCAGCTTTTTGTAACATCAATTTTTCTACTTCACTTAAGTCTCTAGTTAACTTGCCTGACTGTACAATGTCTGACGCAGCTGTCCCAGCCCCTGTTGATATTTTTGATTTTTCAGCAATATCTAAGAACACATCTTCCATTTCTTTAGCTAGTGCTGCTTTTTCTTTTGGAGTTACTGCTTCTTCTATTAAGTCTCTTAGTTTAACAAATTGTTGTATTCTACCTAACACTTCTAAATCAGCGGCAAACTTAAGAGCAGCTCCTTCGTCACCCATTTTTGACAAATGTTCTAACATTTCAAACACTCTATCAGTGTCTTTAGTTTGTAGTTCTATGCCTCTGTCTTTTGCTTTCTTTAGTAAAGCTTTTCTGATTTCTGTTCTAATAACACCGTTCTTTCCTAAGCTATCCATAATGTTTTTTATTTCTAACTTAAAATCATCAGAGCCTTTAATCTTTTCGTAGTTTAGTATGTCAGTGGTTCTACTAAATTCTTTTGACTTTTGTATAATTAAATCACTTTCATCAGGCTTTTCTATTTCTTTTTTAGTAGTTGCTGCTGTTTTCTTTTTACCGCCTTTCTTAGGTTTAAATGTTTTTAATTCTCCTTTAGCGTTTACCTGATAACTTACGTTGTTCTCAATATCTAAGTCACGAAGTTCTCTGTTTACATCTCTTAGAAACCCTGTTTCTTTATCTTTGTAATACTTTGAGTTAGCCCCTTTTAATGAGTATCCAGTAAATATTCCACTAGTGAGAGCACTTATACTTCCTGTTAGTGTCCCTGATTTTATCATTCTCCAAGTAGAAAATTCATTGCTTAATCCAGCTTCTATTTCAGATTCTTGAGCGTGCATATCATGTGCTACACCTACACCAACACCTATAAGACCATCAAACGCAGCCGCTGCTTTTGCAGAGTTAAGTGTCATTTGACGTGCTAGTTCATTGTTATCAAAGTATTTAGCTAAATCTTCATCACTAATGTTTTCTAAAGCTTCTTTACCTTTTGTTTTTTCAATTTTATCTTTAGCTATTTTCTTTTTAACTACTTCTACTGCCTCAGTTATAGCTTTGTTTTTACCTGAGCTTGTAGCTAATTTACCTAAGCCTAGTGAAATATAAAAAGTAGGGTCTTTAATAGTCATCTCAGGTAAGAAATGTTTTATCCATTTCCAAACACCTATACCACCTTGACCAAAGTCAGGTAAGTCTTCATATAGCTGAGTCATTTCCGCCCAGTCTGCTCTATACTCATTGTCTTTAGACAGGTCACCCATAGTTACGCCATAGACTTCTGTTATAGCTTTCCCTGTGTTGTGATAATTTCCAATTCTATCTTCATAAAATAGATGTACTTTTTCTAAATCAGATAACTCAGAAACGTCTTCATCATATTTGTTTTTATAAAAACGTGGGAATACAACATCTAAAAAATCTCTAGATTCTAATTTATCTAAAGCTATTTGCTCTCTTTCTATTGAGCTTGCTGCGTCTCTAGCGTTACGTTCTCTTGAGTTTCTGCGTCGTTTTCCTGAGTTAAGCCTATTAAGTTCAGGTTTAACTTCTAAAGGTGGCATGTTTTTATCTTCTACCTTTTTTGCACCACTTTCTGTAAGTCCTTCTTCTTCTATAGGTCTTATATCATATATACTTTCTGACACTATCTAACCCTCTTTAAAACATTTTTAAATTCTTCTAATGATAAATTAAATTGAGTAGCAGCTGCTTCCAATGCTTCATCATTAAGGCTTCCTAATAAATATCTACCGCTTATCTCCTCACCTATAACAGCTTCTAACGCTTCTTTAACTCGTTGTGCTTGACGTACTTCATCTTCATCTGTAAAGGCGTCTATAACTTTTTGTATTAAACCTAAATCTTCTTCAGTAGTTACGTCTTCTTTATTTAAGGTAGACATTCTGTCAACAACGTTTCTGTTACGTTCCATTATTTCTTCTGTATTGTCATATAGCTCAGGATAGTTTTCCATGATTTTACTAGCAACAATAGCCATGTCAGTCCTGTCTAGTTTACCCTTTGCTTTAAACAAACTATTTTTAAATGTGTCACTATTCATTAATATAACTGGTATAGGTTGTCCCATAGCTTTTGAAGTTGCTACTATATTTTCAATCTCCTCTATTTTACCTATGGTGTCGAGACCAGCTTGACGGTCAAACACATTCATCACATCTCTAGATATAGCGTTTACTAATGTGTCTTTAGTTTCATCAGGGTTCATGTCAAAAGGTGTATCCATGAATTGTGTTATAGCTTTTATTTCAGCATTTGTACCAAACCTGTTCATAACTTGGGTTTCAATTTCTTGTAATTTATTTTGTAACTTTTGTTCATACTGTAGTTTAATTTCATTAGACGCCATCTCAGATGGGGGAAAATTAGCAACGTCTTCTGTTAACCATGTTCTTAATTGCTGGTGTATTGATTGTTCTATAACAGAAAATACTCTTCTTTGAGCTTGTCCTTTCTTCTCTATTTTAGAATTAGTTACAACAATTTCAGAAAGTTTATCTACCATTGTTGTTACTTGTGGCATACGTGTGACATCAACATTCTTCTTATAAGCTTCATCTGCTGTGCTAAAGAATTTTTGAAGTTCTCTAGCTTCCATAGGGTTTAATTTAACGCCTTGTGAAATAATGTCATTTAGAAATTGGTTATACCCATCATCTGTTCCAAAATAATTACCATTAGCTATTTTTTGTTTATAGCCATTTAGTATTTGTCTATTATTAAAGACGTCAGGAGTTCCTGAGAAAGCTACTTTTACTTTATTAAATGAACCTATATGAGTAGGGTTAGTTAATTCTTTTGAAATTAATAATTTCTGTTCTTCACTTAGAAGCTGACCACCTGTTAAAACTTCTCCGCCTAGTTCTACACCTTCTATAGTTTCTCCAGTTACATACATAGAATTTAATGCATCAAACCTTAGTTTATTAGCTTCTTTCTTTGCTTTAGCTTCTGCTACAGTTCTAGTATTACGTCCAGCTATTATCTTAGTCATTAAATCATAAGCACTAGGATTACCTGAATCTAATAAAGATTTAACTTCCATCTTACCGTTGTAACCTCTGTGTGTTTTTAAGAAATCTTCAGCTTTATCATAATCACCCACTTCTACTAGTTGTTCAACAGATTGTAATACAGCTGCATTTATTTGAGAGTTAGTAGCTGGTTTACCATCACTGTTAATTTTTGTTTTAAGACGGTCGTATATACTTAAACCATTTTCTACACCGTTGTAAGTTTTTATAAACTCCGACATGCTATTTAATTCTTCTGTGTTTCTTGTTTTAAATCTATTTTCAGCGTCTACTAAAAGAAATGAAGTTTTCTTCTCATTCCAAACAGAAGCATAAGCACCTGAGAAATATTTACCACCTTTATTAAAATCTGCTGTTACATGTTCATTTAAAAATTCTTCAGCACTTTGTGACTTAGGGTCATAGTTATCTTGGTTAGCTAATACTGATTGCCAATCTTTCGCAGCTTGTGTTTTACCCATCCACATATCATTAGTAGCTGTGGCATACATACTGTTAAGTTTTTCATTCTCACCTGAAGTAATTATTTTTTGTATATCTTCAAGTGACTTACCTGAAGCTTGTAAAGTAGCTAATTCTGTTTCAGCTTCTTTTTGTTGTCTTTCTATATAAGAAGAGCCCATTTCTTGTAACTTTGGAGAAACAGTTTTAAGGGCTTCCATTAAACCATCAGTTTCTACAGACGCTTTACCAGCACCAGCAAATGTAGTGCCGAAGTATTTGTTTGTTACTTTAGATTGATATGCCATTATTTATTACCTAATGTTGTTGTTGGAATTGTATATTGACCTGTAGGAGTGTACCCTTTAAAGCCGCCTGAACCACCATAAGTAACAGCCCCTGATTGTGCTACAGTGCTAGCTGTTTTAGATTGATTCATAATAGCATTAGGGTTTTGTGAATAACCTAAAGCTGTTACACCTATTTCTAACATAGTTCCTAACCCATTTGGTGAGACTACTGGTTTTAAGTATTTAGCTCGTGTTGTTTGCATATCTGCATACGCTTGTGAATATTGATAGTTAGCTTTATACATGTCTGATAAGAAAGCATTTTGTAGTTCTACGTAATCTGTATCAGCTGTTCCAGCTAAATCTTGTATTACTTTAAATGGATTACCAAAACCTAAATTAAGTGCAGTTGCTTGTTTTTTGCGTAAGTCCATTTTACTTTTAAAACTTTCTAAAGCAAATTCTCTAGCGGCTTCTACTTTCTCACCTTCTATCTTTTGTATGTCATTAAGGTAAGCCATATTAGCGTTTTGTTCAGTAATTTTGTTAGCTCGTTCTTGAGCTTTAGCTTGGGCTTTTTGTGTGTTATAACCCTGTATAGACTGTATTACTGACATTACTGCCATTGCTTCTGCGACGCCGCACATATTATGTCATCTCCTTCATCATTAAATAAAATGGCATTTTGCCTTTGCCATAATGTTCATCTCGTTGTATTTCTTTAAAACCTAAATGCTTAAGCCACTTAATAGATTTTGTATTTCTACAGTCTACCCAGTTGTATAAATATTTATAGTTTTTTCCCATTTGTGCCACCCATTCAGGTGACTGTCTTATAAATTCTTTTTTGTAATTAAATAACTCATCACTAGATAATAACCAAGCTACGCCATAGTCAGGCTCTAACGTTGGTACACTACCAAACATGCCTACAACATATTCTTGTTCTGTGCCTACAACACTCCATGTTCTATGTCCTGTATACTGAAAAGGTGTCATAAGAGCCTCTCCAGCTTCTATATTATCTGACGCTTTAATTTCATCTCTGTCTGCTTGTCTAACTTTATCAGCAAGAAAAAGTACATCTGCTGTTATTGCCCGCCTCACGTATGCCAATTATATTCTCCTAGAACGTCTGTGGTAGTAACCTTCCACTTCAGCACTAGGAATAAACATAGGTAAGTGTGAGCTACTTTTTATATCTAATGTAAATAATGTGTTTCTACTTTGTACAGGAACAATAAGAGTGCCTGACGAAATAGCTGGATTATCTATTGTTCCTGATAAACCAATAATGTAACCATTCATAAATGTTGTAAAAGTGTCTCTATTTTCAGGTGTCACTTCTACTTTAAAAAATCCGCTGTTTTCATAATCAAACGATATAGTACGTACTTGGTATCTACCTGAAGTTACAGCTATTTGACCTGAGCCTGAAGCTTCTCTTACATATTGTGGTGATAGTGTGTACTTAGATTCATAAGGAACACCTATAATTAAATTAGTGTGGTTTCCTTCTAGTGTATATGTTGAGCCTGTTGTATTAGTAACAACGTAATTAGCTCCTGTAGAAGAATTAACAGCTATTAATCCTGTTTTAGCTCCATACGGACTGGTAAATGTTGTGAGGTTTGTACCTGAGTCATACGTACCAGTAACAGTTTTCTTTAAATCTAAATATACATTAAAACCGATTGTTGAATCTGATAAATCTTGTAAGTCAATACGTAATAATTTTGTGTCTGTTCCTTCTACTACAAACAAATAAATGTAACTGTTATCTACCATGCCACCTATTATTTTAGTACCAGCTAATTGCCATTGTGACCATGCTGTTTGTACCTTTTCTCCTCTATCAAAGAAGTATTTGTAAAGGTACAGTGTGTCTGCGTTTGTTGGTGATACAGCTGTTCCTGTAGTGTATGGTGCTGTTTGAGTATCAGCTGTATCTGAACACAGCACTACTAAAGAATCCTCTGTTGTATTGCTTAATATTGAGTAAGCGTTGTCAGGTATTAATGTTTGCACTGCTACTGTTACATCTAAACCATCATTAGTTAGTGTATCATTGTCTGAATAATATTCTCTTAATGCCGTATTAGCATTACGTGTTTGTGCAAAATAAGCATATCTACCTGAAGATACTGGTGTAACTTTTTCATTGTGTGAAAACGTAGACACTTCATTTAACACAGCTGTGGTAGGGGTAACTGTCTCAGCTGCGGAAGCGAGTTTATACTGTGATGTGTCGGAGAATAACAGTAAAGTCTCGTTAAATGATATTGAATTTCTTAATACGTTTACAGTTGTACCTGAAGCGGCAACATCAATAACATCTGTATCTAATACTTGAGTTACTGTTGTTCCAAAGAAATTAAAGTAATCAGCATTACCTGATAGTATTAAATTTTCTCCAGCTAATATACCTAGTCTATTTTTATAAAATGTAAGGTTCTGTATTTTTTGTCCTACAAATGTAGGGTCAGGGTTTGTTGTGCTGTCCCCAGCGTCTCTGTTTGTATAGCTTTGTTTAGCAAATGTAAATGTACCATCATTATTATTAATGAGAGCATGTGGCATTGTAGTGTCATCTAGACCTGTGCTTGTGTTAGGTGCTATACATTCTTCCCATACGCCATTGCCTACATAGTTAACATAGTAATCTGATGTAGTATCACCAGCATCCCCTGTTACTTTAATTTTATCATTTAATTTTGCATAGTATGGAAGTTTAGTAAAATCTTGTATTTCATCTTTAACAGCATATAATTCAGCATTACCAGCACCATCATGGGTTTCTACTGTGTAACTAGCGTTTTGGTCTACTACATAACCACGCAGTGCAGATTGGTGTTCTGTAAATGTAAATTCTCCTGTAATCCCACTATAATTAGAAAGTCCTTGTGAGCTAGTTAATGTTGCTCCAGTGTCTGCTCTAGTAAGTTTAAATTCTATACTAGATGAAGAGTTCCAATATTGGCTACCAGTTCCATATCTAAAAATATCAATTAGCTTTGCGGTGTCTCTAAAATCGGTGTCATGGTTAGCGTCACTGCCATCAGGCATTTGTATAATTGCATTAATACCATAAGGTAAATCAGGATGAGTAAGATGTATTGCGTACTCTCTACCAAAGTTGGTTACCTTAAAGACTACATAAAAGTATTCTACTTTAGCTGGTGTAGTTGAACCGCTTTGTGCTGGTGTTATAGACTTGTTAGATACAAAAGTAAAATCTGCAATGTTAACCATTCTAAGGTCATCTCTAGGGTTTGTAGTTGTAAGATAAGATGTACCATCAGGGTAACTTACAGTCTTCTCATTGCCTTGTAAATCAAATACTCGAACACCACCGTTGTAAAATCCAACAATGTACTTATTGTTTTCGTCTCTTTGTATGTTCCATATTTTTGTAGTGTTAGGAAACACATTTGTACTGTCTAGTGTAGCTATGTATTCTGAAGGTGGGCGTTTGCCTAATCCTTTAATTATGTTGTTTTGACAGTTAATCTGTTCAGTACCTTGATTAATACCACGTTGTGTAGGGGTCTGTTGGCTTACGCCATTCAGGAAATTAGGTATCGACTGTGAAACTACTGCCATTAATAAGTCCTTCTAGGTGGTCTGTTAATTATAGAATATGTATTTGCATCACCTTCTAGTATGTTTACATCTTCACTTCTAGAATCAGATTGTTTAAAGTTGTTGAAAGCTTCTTGCTCATCAATACTCATTAATTCTGATAAACCAGCATCACCAATAAATCTAGCTGCAAAACGTCTAGCTGCTTTTACTGTAATATAGCGTCTAGCGTACTCAGGTAGTTGTTCAAATTGTTGTACTAATACAACATCTAATGGTGGGACTTTTGTAAAAATGTCTGTGTGGTTGTCTAAGTCATACAGCTTACCATCACGTATTACTACGTTTTGATATCTGTGTGTTGCGTGAGCGTCCGCTTGGACGCAGTTGGAAGGTAATGGAATCTTACTAGCATCATCTATTGAGTAAGTTACATTGTATTCGGTGTTAAAGTTCCAGCCCTCACTTTGCACAGAAAGACTGGTTTCATCTAAAATATTTATAGCGACAGATACATCTACGTTTGTTATGCCGCTAATTGAGTTAACAGGTGCTTCTCCAATAGCAGAGAGCATAGTGTTGATAGCTTGTAACTCGGTAGTTGGTGTTATTTGTGTTGCCATAATTTCCTCAGTAAAGAGGGGACAGCATAAGCCATCCCCTCAAGGTTAAGTATAAGAAACGATTAAGCTTCTTTAATACCTACAGACGCTTCAGGACGGAGCACTCCGTGACCCATAGCATATTTAGCTACCATCAATGTACCTTGACGTCTTATGTCATATTCCATTTCAGTTGCTAAGTCCATGAGCTTAACAGTACCCGCAGCTGAAGGATGGCAAACCAATGCAACATAGTTAGCTAAGTTAACTTGTTGTGGGTTTGAACCACCAGCTGTAGCAGAACCGCCGTCAACGTTTGTTGAAGCTGAGAAGTCTGAAGCCACAAAGTGTGGTGTTGGTACTAATTCAATACCAGCTATCTTGACTACTTTACCTTCAGCAATAGAACCTTGACCACTAAAGTCAACGTTAATAGCGTTGGTAGCGTTTGCTAATTTATAATACTCTTCAAGTCTGATGAAGCACTTACGTCCTTCTCTTGGCACATAGTTAGCGTCAAGTTGTTTTGCAGCGTCGAAGAGTGAATCAATCATAGCGTTAGCAGCTGTAGCAGCTGTAGCACTAGCGATTGAAGTGTTTGTTAACACAGTTCCTGAAGCGTAACCTGAATCAGATACGTTTGCAGAAGCTTGTGCTGCTTGTCCGATTGTTTGTAGAATGTGCTTATCTTTTTGGAAAGCCAATGCTCTACCGATTTCGGATGAATAAGAACCTCTAACATCATAATGATTCTTTGCTTCTTCTATGTTAGAAAGAAAGACAGAAGATATCAATAAGTCATTGATTGTTATGATTTTCTCGTTGTGGTTTACGTCACTACCAGTGATTTCTGTACCAGCTGTGTGATAAGAAGCGTCAATTCTGCCCATTACAGGGAATTGTGCACTTTTACCATTACTGATTGTACGGACAGTTTCAGCTCCTTGAGTTACTGAAGCACGTTCAAATGAAGTTAAAACTTCTCCTGAAAATACTTTAAGAAATAGAGCGTCTTCTGAACCACCAGCGTTGATTTTACCGACAGATACTGGACTAGCATTTGCCATAATAAATCTCCTTTGGTTATAGTTTAGTTGTTGTTAAACGCCTCTAAGTTTCGTCCCCAAGATTGTCTTCCGCAGAAGGTCAAGTTACTACTACTTGTTGGCAGCTGCCATCTAACGAGATAGCACAGCTATTAGCACTTCCATTTACGTAAAGCTAGAGCCTTACGTGTTGGCTTTCCATTTGGTTTTTTCATTGCACCTTTAACACCACTCATTCTTGCACAGAAACTTTTACGTCTTCCAGCTGCTTTAGAACCCCTTTTAACTTTTCCTGTTACAGGTGGTTTAAGATTAGCCCCAGTCTTACGTTTATAATAACGTCTACCAGCAGCATTTAAGCCACCGCTGGGGCTTTGGTGTTTCTTTGCTGGCATTTACTTTTTCTTTCTCACTGTTTTCTTTTTAGGGAAACCAGCTTTCATATTAGCATATGCCTTAGATGATATAGTTGATTTAGATTTAGGTCTGCTTGTACCAGCCTTTTTACGTGCATTGATATTTGCATATAGTCCACGTTTAGCCATTAGCATTTCCCTTTCTTTTTAGTTTTGCCTTTCTTCATTGGTTTACCATATGCCATAGTTTTCTCCTATAAGTTACTATTTGCTAATTTCTCTTGTACTTCAGCTTGGAACGCTGGGTCTTTAGCATATCTTGGGTCACCCATGTCAGCTTGTACTTGAGCCCATGATTCATAGCCACCTTGTGAAGTAGCTCCAGCTTTACCTGATAATAATTTAGGGTCATTTCCTTCAGCTGCTGTGTATCTAGCTTGTAAACCAGTAACAGCTAGCTTGATAGTTTCCATATCACCACTGTTAACAGCATTGTTATAAGCTGTCTGTTCAGCTTCAGTTAAATTTTGTCCAGCCCATTGAGTCATCTCTACGTAAGCTTCTTCTCCGCCTACTAAGCCTTTGACTTCACTACCTTGCTGTAATGCCCTAGCTTCTTGTCCAGCAATAAACTGGTCTACGATATCTCTACTGATACCAGCTTTCTCTAATCTTTCATAAGACTCATCAGCTAGTTGACCACTTTCTGCATATTCTGCACTGAGTGAATCCATGTCAAGTCCAGCAGACTCAACAGCTTCATCAGCTTTTATTTCTAAATCACTCTTAGGTTGTTCTTCAGCCTTCGCTTCTTCCTTAGGTTCTTCTTTAGGTTGCCCTAATTTAGATTCTAATTCAGCGTATGATTTAGCCATTGCTTCAATAGATTCAAACTTCTCAGGTAAACCCTCAGGTCTAGAAGATTCTACTTGTTCTTCTACTGCTGGGGCTTCTGATGTAGTTTCATCTGATTGTACTACTACTTGTTCTACCATTTATTTCTTCTCCTTTATTGTGGTTTAGTCATGTTATTAGCAACAGGTTGTACTACATCCTGTGCCATATCCATCATTTGTTGCTGTTGCATTTGTTGTTGAGCAGCTTCTTGCTCTTGAGCTAGTTGCTCTTCACTCTTAATTAATCCTTCAGTGTCAATACCTAAGCTGGTAGCAACACGAGTAATCAGGTCATTAGGGTTTAATACCTGTACTACTTCAGGGCTAATCTGAGCTAGCTGTGCTATCTCCATAACAAATTCTCTTAGTTTCTGTAGGTCATTACCACGTCCTAAAGCTTCTATACCTGTGATAATAGTAGGTGCTACAGAATCTTTTGGAAGCTTCGGTATCTCATTGGATTGAGACATACGTTTCATTAATACTTGTACTAATGGTAACTGAAACTCTTGAGATAATAATGAGTATATACCACCCATACTAGTCTCTAACTGTTCAGCCATATATCTAATCTCTTGTGCTGTTACACGTTCAGCGTCTCTTTGTATTGCTGTGTGTAATAAGAAAGCGTATGACATACGTTCTTCTAGTCGTCCTATACTACGTTCTACAATACCTAAATCATATTGCTTCTCAGTTTGTAGACATGTTACGTCGTCTTTTTGTCCTGTAATTATGTCCCCGTTTCTAGTGTTGGCTAAATCTTTTTTACGGGTCACAGCGTTAGGTCTAACCATAAATACTACTTTACTTGCAGCTGCTGATGATTCTACTAGTGATTGTGATAGTCCCTCTAGTGACCTTAGGTCTCCTAGAAATTCCTCTACATAACCACGACCGTAGTCTTCACCATCTACTCTTACCATACGTAATGCTTGGTAAGGCATGTTGTCTGCTGGGTATGTACCTACTGAGCTTGGTATCTTGTGTCCCATAACTTCTTGGCATACATAGTACTTGCCGTCAGGTAATCTGTATATATGAGTATATATCTCACAGTCCTCATCTTCTTTGTAATCAGGATATTTACCTATAATTTGTAGTGTCTCTTCATCTAATGCGACTGGACTAATGCTTTCTTTAATAATTACTTCTAATAAATTACCATCTTCATCACGTCTGCACACAAATTGTGTTATACCATACACACGCATGTTGCCTTTCTTAGGTAGATATGTTAGTACATTACCACTTACAATAAGATGTTTTAGTGCTTCAAATACAGATACTCTAAGTGCTAAGTTCTCTATCTTCTTGTGTATCTCACGCTCAATTTTGGCTAGAGACTTCTCAATTTCAGATTGTAATTCAGGGTTCTGCTCTAGTTCCTCTTTAGTTTTACCTGATAAAGATAATCTAAAGAAAGGTGAGTTGGGTGGTAATAATAATAATAGAAGTTTAGAAGCTAGGTTGTTGACACCTCTTGCTCCTACTGATTGAAATGGTGTATATAGTTCTGAGCTAGACTCGAAGCCGTCGTCAGGAATAAGGGTAGGAATTGTAAGTTCTGAGCACTCACGGGCTCTGTCTAGATAATGTTGTCTATCTGCTTGTAGCTTTTCATAGCGTTGTTTCGCTGTTTCTTTCATCATCTCTTGCATAATTAACTAATGTTTAGACCTGACCCTGAAGTAGGAATAGATAAGCCTGTTGTTTGTAGAGCCTTTGTACCTCTACGTTTGGCTTTCTTTTTCTTTTCTTCTTCAGTCATCTTATCTTCAGCTACCTTAAGTGTTGGTGCTATTTCTTCTCCTGATGGTGAAGCGATAGGTGGAGCTGGAGTAGGTGCTGGTGGTGGAGTAGATACTTTTGGACTACCTGTGCACATGTTGTCTCCTTATTGTTATTTAGTTGGAATCTGTAAGCCAGCGTTTGACTTGTTTAAAGTACTTGTACCAACAGCTGGATTAGATAGTTTACCTGTGCCTTTGGTTTTGACTTTAACTTTCTTACCATCTTTGGTTTTAGTGTCTTCCTTAGGGGCTGATATCATAGAGTCTCTATCTCCTACTTTAGAGACAGCTCCCATTCGTTCTGCCAGTCCTACGCCTCTACCAAATCCACACATTACTTATCTCTTTCCTTTAGTTGATTAATAAAACGAACAACATCACGTTGTCCAGCTTTGAAGTATATGTCCTTCATTTCATCTGAGATATCAGGTGATTGCTCAGGATATAAACTATTTAACAGCTTAATAAACTGTGGTACTGTCTTAGGTAGGGTGGTTTCTTCTTCATCCTTGCCTACTATATCTTTTATAAACATATTTTATCCTTCTAAAACGGGTACTTTAAGTCCATAGTGTACCAGTTATTGTTCCTTTATTGTATTCAGTTGCTCTATTCTCAAAGAAGTTAGCGTGCTCAACGCCATTAAGCACCCAGTCTAACCACTCTAATGGGTTATCTTTTACTTTGTAGTTAGGTTTCAATGATAGTTGTAACAGCCTACGGTCAGCAATGTACCTTATGTATTGCTTAACTTGGTCAGGTTCAAGCCCACGAATACCGCCTTGTTCAAATGCTAGGTCAATAAACTTATCCTCTAGCTCAACCATGTCTCTACAGGTTTGATAGATAGTGGCTTTGAAATCATCATTCCATACGTTTGGATTCTCTTTAATCATTTCTTTAAATAGTTTAATCATACTCTCTACATGATGTGACTCATCACGGATAGACCATGTAACTATTTGGCACATCCCTTTCATGCGACCAAAGCGTTGGAAGTTAAGTAGCATAACAAAAGAAGCGAACAGCTGTAGTCCCTCACCAAATGCTGAGAAACAAGCTATGTCTCTAGCCAGTCCTTCTACCCCTTTACCTTTATCTTTAAATAAGTATTTATGTTTATCAGCCATCTCCCTGTATTCTTGAAATGCTTTGTACTCTGTCTCAGGTAATCCGATAGTATCATTTAGTAATGAATAACTATGAGCATGATTAGACTCGCTGGCTGCAAAAGAAGTTAACATCATACGTACTTCAGGTGCTTTAAACTTAGGTAAGTATTTATCTAGGTAAGCCTTAGCTATATCTACATCACCTTGTGTAAAGAATTTAAGTATCTGATTAATAAGATTCTTCTCAGGTTCTGTTAGCCTTTCATTCCAGTCTCTTACATCTTCATGCAGAGAAACCTCTGAAGGTAGCCAGTGCATTTTTTGTTGCATGTCATAGGACTCAAACGCCCAGTCATATGTAAATGGTTTATAGTGTGTACGTTCTTTAAATAAATTCATTATCCCTCGCAAGCTATACATTCCCCATCAGGAATGATTGTTCGTTCTATCTTTTGTGACACTAGTTCTGCTCTCTTCATTGCTTCTGAGCGACAGTAGTAAAGTGTCTTGAGTTTTCTTTTCCAAGCCAACATGTGTATGGCATGTAGTTCACGGATGTGAACATCAGCTGGAACGAATACATTAACAGATTGTCCCTGACAAATAAACTCTTGTCTGTCTGCTGCGTGTTCTATTACCCACTGTTGATTAATCTCTATGGCTGTCTTGAATGTATCCTTCTCATAATCAGTGAGACCTTTGAGTTCTAATACTGAACCTCTGTTGGCTAGTATCTTCTTCCATGTCTTCTCATCATTCATACCTTTGCTTTCTAATAGTTTCTCTAAGTGTTTATTCTTAACCAAGAATGAACCTGACATAGTCTTTTGTACATAAGCGTTAGCCCTGTATGGTTCAATGGCTGGTGATGTAGTACCACATATGATTGAGCTAGAAGCGTTAGGTGCGATAGCAAGTAGGTGAGCGTTACGCATACCAGTGCCTTCCATGTCAGGTGCTTCACCTTTCTTAATAGCTAATCGTTTAGATTCTTTGACAGCCTGTTCCTTAATATGTTTAAACATCTGTAGGTTCTTAGACTTAGCTAGTGCTGATTCAAATGGTATGCCTTTAGATTGTAAGTAAGAATGGAATCCCATTGCACCTAACCCTAAGCTACGTTCATTCACAGCAGAAAACTTAGCCTTGTATAAAGTGTCAGGTGCGTTGTCAATAAAGTGCTGTAGCACATTATCGAGAAAGTGAATTAAATCAGGTATGAACATTGGGTCAGCTTTCCAGTCATCATACTTTTCTAAGTTGACTGAAGACAAACAACACACAGCTGTGCGTTCTTCATTCGTTGGCAATGTTATCTCTGTACATAAATTAGAATGGTTTACTTTTAAACCTAAATCTTTTTGTGCTTGAGGTAGCCCATCATTAACTGTGTCACCAAACATAATGTATGGTTCACCTGTTGCTACTCTGCTTTCTAATATGCGTTGCCATAACTCACGAGCTGATATAGTTCTTACTGTCTCATTTGTATGAGGGTCAATTAGATTCCAGCTATCATCAAACGTTGGTTCTTTGATACAGTTATCAATTAGTTCCATGAAGTCATTAGATATATTAATACCATGATGTAGGTTAAGACACTTCCTGTGTACATCACCGCCACTAGGCTTACGCATATCTAGAAACTCTATAATCTCAGGATGGCTTACGTCCATGTAAGCGGCATAGCTGCCCCTTCTAGTCTTTCCTTGTGAGAAGGCTAACATCTCTGAGTCTACTACATGTAGAAAAGGTATTGACCCTGACGATTGAGAACCATTGCTAGTGCCAGTTCCATCTGAACGAATGTGTCCCCAGTATCCACCAACCCCACCACCGACAGAAGCCAGCCATGCGTTTTCAGTGTAGTGTCCAGTCAGTCCTTCTCTACTATCAGGTACATAATTAAGGAAGCATGAAATAGGCATACCTCTATCTGTACCACCATTAGTTAAAATAGGTGTAGCGTACATGAACCATAGCTTAGATGAATAATTATATATACGCTCAGCCATCTCATCATTATCAGAGAAAGCTTTAGCCGCTCTCATAAATGCCTCTTGTGGTGAGGTCTCTTCAGGTAACAAGTACCTATCATGTAAGGTAGTCTTACCAAACGAGGTTAACAATTCATCTCTGCTATAATCCATATCCACTCCTATAATATGTTGAGAGAGTTCACATGTGTGTTCTCTCTAATTAATATATCTATATACTCTTTTGCTTTCTTTAAATCCTCAAGCTTACCTTCCATGTCCTTGTGCTTGGTACGCCAACGACATACATACTTGATAACGTTAGCCTCACAGTAAGGTATCTCATTCTCAATGATAAACGTTACAGGCTGTATCTTGTACTTGGCATAATGCTTGGGGTTGATTGCATTTGTCTCTACCTTTTTCTTGGTTGCCATAATTTTACTACTCCAGTTTTTTTATTATAATCTCCGTACCTCAGGATACGAGCACACCTAGCTTGTTGTAATGCTTCAGCTTCTGTGTATCCCTTCTTATCATAGGCTTGTAAAACTTTGTCCCACAGGTCTAAGAGGGGTACATTAATATCTGTCCCTAGTATCTTCTCAGCTGTCTTGATACCCACAGTAGGACACCCAGTGTATCCGTCTACTGCGTCACCAGTAAGTGCCTGAGTTATGAACCAGTAGTCAGCTTGATAAGGAGTTATCCTATCAATAGTAATACCATCAGATGACACACCTACTGGTATTTGTTTTAAGTCTTTATCAATAGATACAATAACTTTATCTACATCAAAGTGTGGCTCAGGTGTGGTAGCTAAGATACCTAAGACATCATCAGCTTCTAAGTTGTCCCACATGATTCCTTTGTGATGTTCCATAATATGCTTACGCAACACTGGAAGTATCAGCGGCTTACGTTTAGCTTTACGATTGTCTTTGTATGTAGGTAGTACATCCTTTCTAAAATTAGTAGGGGATGTTAAACATATCTTAACTCTGTTTGCTTGTAAGTCTTGTTTAAGTTTCTTAATAGCTTCATCTACTAGACCACAGCATTTGTCTTCATATGAATGTAATGTCCATAGTCCATCACCCCAGTTAACTGCTTCTTCATTTTGAAGAGCCACTGTGTAAATAAGAATGTCACCATCAATAAGTATCTCTCTCTTAGTACCCATAGGTACTTGTGGTTGTCTCTCTGTCAATGTGTTTCGCTCCAGTTGTTACCGACTTTGTATTCACCAGTCAGTGGTATTCTTAAATCAAAGTACTTGCCTGTTGCTTCGATAGCTTCAACAGCTTTCTCACCAATGACGTCTGCCCAGTCTGAGCCACACTCTACTTGTATCTCATCATGCACCCACACCACTTGGTTAACATTCATGTATCCTTGTGTCCTTTTATTAAACTCAACCAACCAACGTTTGCATACTAATGCACCACTTGATTGTAGTAATGTATTCAATGCTGAATGTGCTGAGCGTACCTTAACGTTCCTACCATCTAGTCCTTTGATGTAACCTTTAACTGCTGCTGTTTGTACAGCTCCTATAAGTTTACTCAAAGCTGGTAAGTTGTTTAAGAATCTTTGCTTAACTTGTTTGGCTTCCTTCACTGTCTTACCAGTAACATCAGCTATCTTGTTTACGCCACCACCATACAAGAAACAATAATAGAAACGTTTAGCTAAGTCTCTTGAATCAAGACCAGCTAGCTTCTTTGTCTCTGTATGTATGTCACCGTCAAGTACCACCTTAGTGTATGCACCGTTGTCAAACTTAGCCATGTAATGTGCTAACATTCTGACTTCCAATGCTGATACATCTATACCCACTAGCTTACGATTGTATGGTGTAGTAAATAATTCTCTACACTCTTTACCGTAAGGTGCATGAGCACTGGGTACTTGTGCTAAATTAGGGTAGGCATGGCTGGCTCTTGCAGTCACTGTCGAGTTGGTGTTGCAAGTGCCGTGAAGTCTGCCAGCTTTAACAAGCTTCAACCATGCCTGATTACCTGTGGCTAACTGTCCAATCCTTTTATCTAAAAGGAAATGTTCAGCGAGGAGTTTTGCCTCAGGATAATCTAAACTGTTTAGTACTGAGTCATCAACCTTAGGCTTACCATCAGTTGTATACTCATCAGGTTTCCAGTCATACTTATCTATCAGTCTTTGTGATACATGTTGTCTACTGGATGGATTAAATGTTTCTTCATGCTTCTTAATAAATGGTTGACCCTTAACATATCCTCTAGTCTTGTTGTTAACTTTAGGTATGAATGTTGTCTCTTTAATTATAGGTGGGAATAGTTCTTGTAGTTCCTCTTCTATCTCTAAGCGTCTAGCTTCTAGTTTACCATAGAGTTCTTTGGCTTTGTCTTCATCAAACATAAAGCCATATTGTTCTTGTTTAAATATAAGCTTAGCTACGTCATGCTCTAGTTCCATAGCTTTTTTAGAGTAACCTTTCTTTTCTATTGCTCGATACAAACCAACGTTAACATGAACGTCTTGCTTACAGTACTCTAACATTTCAGGGGTAAATGTTTTCCAGTCTGTTTCTATGTGTGCTTTGTACTTACCAATGCGGTGTCCCCATGACTCAAGACTGTGTCTGCCTATAAGCTTAGTGGGAAAGTCATTACCACGCTTAAAGTCTGCGTCTCTAATGTCAGGAAATAATAAACGTGTAGCGATAATGGTGTCAAAGATTTCTCCGTTAGGTTCAAAGTCATAAAACTTTTTTAACATAGGTAAATCAAACTTAACTATGTTGTGTCCAATTAATAACTTAGCACGACTCATTAACTTAATAGCGTCCCAGTTATCAACGTGTATTATTTCATCTTTGTCTATATCATACAAGATAATACAATGTATCTTAGTCGCTTCATCCATGAGTCCATCAGACTCAATGTCAAACACGTATCTCCTCTTCATTTTAAATGTTCTCCTTTGCTTAACTGTTCTCTATATTCTTTTAGGTCACGCTTGAACCAAACCTTTTTAGTTTTAGGACAAACGTAAACTATTTTTACTCCAAGCTTATTGCCAAGTGCATTAGTAATACGTGAAGTAACCCAGCCCTTTGCGTTGTAGTAGGCACATTTGAAATCAATGTAGATACATTCATGTGTCTTCTGATTAATGGCAACACAATCAATTACACCTTGCGGTGCAACGTTAGTGAATACCCAGTAACCTTGCTCGATTAACCACGCCTTGCCGAACAGCTCAGCCCAGTGCCCCTTGTCATTTTTCTTCATAATTTTATTTTAATTATTTTTTGTATTACACAAGTCGGAATGATAGTGGTGTTCCCGATATCTTTTATCTTACCAGCACTATCTATGTTGAAGTCACTAGCGAGTCTAGTCACCTTGTTATCTTTTTTAATTAACCACCCACTAGAAATACATATAGGTAACTCATCAGTAATGAGGTCATCAATGTCACGCCAGTTACTATCAGATTCTATATCAACCCAATAGACCATAACAAAGTCATGCTTGATAAGGTCTAGTTTAGGTAAGTATCTTTTCTTATTCATTAGTGTACTGAGTGTTTGACTACTTCTACTTGAAGTGCCCTTGTGTCTCCCTCTTCTACTAACATATCTAATGCGTTGTTTAATAATTGTTCTGCTAGCTCAGTACCTATTGGTATTTGAATAATATGATTCGTCTCTTCAGTCTCAGCTAAAGCTTTCATTATTATCTGTGTCCATTGTACTGATTTATATTCCACGTTAGAAGTCGTCCTGTACATCTCCATCTGTCTCCCGTAAACATCCTGTTTCTAAATCATAATAGAGTGTACAAGCTTTGCCTGTCTCTCCACTAAACCTATTCTTCAACACGTTAACCTGAGCCAAGTTCTTGTCTGACTGTAAGTCTCTAGACATACTTATAATCATATCAGATAACTGACCGATTGACGCACTTCCACGTAAACTATTCATAGATACTGCAACCCCATCCTCATACCCTTTGTTTCCTTCAGGTCTCTTAAGGTGGGACACCAGTATTAATCCAATGCCTGTCTCTTCTACTAGAGTCCTAAGCTTTGATACTGTATAATCTATAAGTTTACGTTCGTCACTTGTAGTCTCATCACCAACGGCTGATAGAGCCATGTGTAAGTGGTCAAGTATTACGAAGTCAACGCCGCAACCTTTAGCTAAGTATCTTATCTTAGATATTAAATTGTCACTGGCTGTTGAGCCAAAGTGATTGTACAAATAAAACTTACCACTACCCACAGTGCTGTCGAATACTTCTTTAAGTTTCTTATCGTCGACACCTTTGCGGTCTAAGTGTAATGGCTTACCCATTTCTATTCCCATGATACCCAATGCACTACGCTTGATAGATTCCTCTAGTGCTATGTAACCAACGCTGAAATTATTTTTCAGTAAATGTAAGGCTACATGTCTACAGAAACTAGACTTACCTACACCACTACCAGCAGTGACAGTAACTAGTTCTCCCTTGCGTAGTCCATGTGTCTTAGTGTTAAGACATTCAAATGGATATTGGACTGTAACATAGCTTTCTTCTTTTCTAATATCTTCCCAAAGGTCAGCACCAGCTACAATGCCATCAGGCTGGTAAGCTTTAGCTGACCAAACGCAGTCGATAAGCTGTTGTGATTTACCAGCACATAGCATTTCGTTTGCGTCCTTCAAAGGCAATGAACATATCTTTGCCTTGTTTGGTGAGAAGATTTTTGCACATTCAGTGGCAGCCTCTTTACCAGCTGTATCATTATCAAACATTAGAACGACAGAGTCGAAACCCTCAAGCCATTCTAACTCTTTAAGTAAGTCACGCTTAGCCCCCTTAGCTCCAGTCTTTACTGATACTACAGGATATTTATTTTGATTTACTTTCGAGACAGAGAGAGCGTCAATCTCACCTTCAGTCACGATAACCATTCTTCCCTTATCACGCCATAGGTGTTGACCAAATAACTGAGCGTCTTTAGCTTCACCTATCCACTGGAAACTTTTATCAGGGTAGCGTAACTTCTGAGCTACTAGTTCATGGTCTTTGTTATAGTAGTTGGCTATCTGCACTGGTCTCTTATGAGCTGTGCCTATTTGATAATCAAACTTCTGTAACGTATCGACATCTAGTTTGCGTTTGGCAAGAGCGGTGACAGTACCACTGACAAAGTCAGCAGTGTCTTTAGTGGTGGTAGGTGTTGTCATTGACTCTCCATTTGTATGATATCCACATCCAAAACAATAACTGTGTCCATCACTGTATACGGCTAAGTTATCCTTAGACCCACACGACGAACATGGTGCATGGTGTAGAAATGTGCTTTCATTTTGTTCCATTCTTATAGGGGTACTTAATCGTACGGCTTTCTATCTTGTAGTTTCTTGTAAGCTTGGTTTACTAAGAACGCTACCTCACCTGACCCACTTCTAAATGTTTCTTTAGTGATAGCTTCTAGCATACTCTTTACTTCATGTGTTACTACTACTTGTGTGTATTTCGATTTTCTTTTTTCATTTGCGTCCATAAATTTTTTCTCCATTTTATTTTAGTAACTCTTGTACATTAAAGTTAGGCTCAGATGTATGGAAGATGTCCCTGTGTCCCATTATTTCTATGACATCAGGATACTGTTTCTTCAAATCATCTACTGTCCACTTCAATGCTTTAAATTGTTCGAGAGTATAATTGCAATCAGATGTACCATCATCTTTACCACCACCTATCAATACAATACCAATAGAATTTTTATTGGTTGGTTGGTGTTTGGCTCTGTTCATATTGTAATGTAAGAAGCCACCAGCTGAATCAATATCTCTACCGTCTTCTACTGTGCCATCTCTCTTTATTATTTTATGAAACCCACCTTCGAGTAACCCTTCCTTGCGTCCCTCTATGTCCATCTCTCTGCTGCCCCAGTCTGTATTAGGTGCAGTGTGAGAACAACAGACTACTATGTACTTGGTTTTTTGCCTTTGATTTCGCATAGCCATTCCTTTGGAATATGTTTAGTAGCATACTTGAAGCCATACTTTTCACACCACATACCATACGTGGTCTTACTCCGTTTATTTATCTTGGCTTTAGCATTGCTGAATAAGAATCTGATATCCAGTTTAGGATATTGTTCTTTAATTAGTTTCATTTTTTGTCTATCTGCTGTCGTAAACAATCCCTTAGTTTCAATGAATATGTCTTGCTCAGGAAGATAGAAGTCAGGTGTGTAAGTATGTAGCTTCTCAGGTTTAGTATATTTTAATTTAGTTTCTTCAAACTCATAACTAACACTCTCACTTCTAAGTTCCCCAGCAATACGTTCTTCAAGTCCTGACCTGAAGCCGTAAACAATTCCGACTTTTTTAGAAGTCAGAGGTTTCCGTTTCAGTCGTGCTCTCCATGTCATCTTTAACTTGTGTCTCCTGATGTTCGTAGCCATCTGTCTCATCAAACCCAAAGCCTTTAGCATTACCGCCACCGCCTTCTACTAGTTTGATTATTTGTACTGCTCTCAATCTCATAGAAACACCAGCACCAACCATAGCTGTGTAGTACGGTATCAATTCAGCTGAGACTTTCATCTCACTGCCTGACCATACGTTCACATCTTTAGGCATTGGCGTACCCTTAGCGTCAAACAATGCAACCTTGTTAGGTATAATTGTGCCGTCCTTAGATACTATCTGTGCTTTGCATTTGAATTTAAAGATAGTGTTGCCAGTTGAATTACCAGCTTCATCTACTTCTTCAAAGTAAGGTGCGTCAGCTTGTTTAATCTTCTTGCCATTAGCTTTTTCTTGAGCTATTTCCTTAGAAGTTTCCAAAGCTTTATCAATGCGTTGCATTAACTCTCCAGCGTCCTCAGTTTTTAAGATGAGATTAGTTTTGTAATGTCCATTCTCATCAAAACGAGTATCAGGCTGTGTTAACCACGCATATTGACTGACGCCAATAGGTGTTACTACTTTTTCATTTTGTTGTTGTGCCATTTTATCTCCTTGATTATGGTTTATTATCTTATATGGGTACTTTATGCAAAGAAGAAGTCACACTCTCTCAGCTTCTCAATATCCAAGTTACCTTTATCTAATTCTTCAGGTAACTCTTTATGTAGTTCTACTGGTAGTTGTGCTTTGACATCTTCCTTAAACTCTTTAAGTACATCCGTCTCTGTAAACGTTTGAATAAATGCTTCTTTCAATGCACCACTCAACATCTCTACATCAGCAGCTGTAGTTCCGAAGCTGTCATGCACATTACAAAAGTTTCTTATACCATTTTCATATGCAATATTAACAGTCCTCATCATAGCTGATGAGTCGAGTGAGTGTACAAAGTTAGGTGCAACACCATTACTCATACGTAGTTTGTCTGTCTTGTCAGTCTCATAGTTTACTCGAGGCTTAATAACCTCTCCGAGTAACATGGTCTTGACTCTCTTGCTCTTCATTTCAGGGTAAGATTGATAGACAGGAAAGCCGACAGGCGTTGTCCAATGTATAGGTAATTGCTCTTTGGATACAACCTTAGCTATCTTTTGTAGGTAGTCCATGCCCATACGAGCTGATGTTAGATTGTCTCCAATGCTATCCCATATCACTCCAGCTAAATAAATAGCTGGCTTGAATACATCAGTATTGAACGGGTGGTCTTCCCCCTTATCTTTACGCTTGGTCAAGTCTTCTACTACAAAGTCAGTGCATGAGTATCTCGTAGACCCATAGCATATAGTCATAATGCTACGCTTAGTGGTACTGCGTTTGATTCCATACTCTAACCATGCGTGTGCATAAGGCTTGCCCTCAGCTTTATCTTGTTTCAGTTTCTCTATCACTGAGTCAGCGACAAGCTGGTAGATGTCCTGTGGTGTTTCACTAGGGACAACATTGACCAGCTTACCAGCTGTCTCATCACGTAACATTAGCGAGTATAACTGTAACCCATTACAGCTACCGTCTATCGAGACAGGCAAGTGTGATACATAGCCGTAGCCTGTATCTTGAAACTCAACCCACTCTTTACACCAAGCGAGGAATTGAAAAGGTGAGTCAGCTTCTTCCCATTCTCGATTGACGATAGGGTCTTCAACAATACGACGAAACATTTGCATGTTGTCCTTGTCCATAGACCAGTCTGCTCTCTGTTCGAGAGTAATCTTATCGTTACCCCACACGTTAGCACCGTGTACGGCTAACCAAAAGCCACCGCTGTTGTCTTCAGTTATCTCTTTACCATGAGAGAAATCTAACAGTGCCTTAGCACCATTGATTCCCTGATAGTTTAGAAATGCTGGGACACAATAGGCTCTACCTCTGAAGTCTAACTGTAAGGGAAAGTATATGTTCTCATAATCTTTAAACTTATCAGCTTCCCACAGTATCTTAGCGTACAGTAATCTCTTAGAAAACATACGGCTATTCTCTGTGTGACAGATGACAGCTTGTTTCTTCCACTCCTTACGTGCTACCTCATTGGTATCAATGTCATGTGGCTTGTTAGGTATCTCCATGTTCTTAATCGGTGGCATACCACCCATAGCAATACCATTGTCCCAAGCGTGCTTCATTACATCTAGTACAAACTTGTTAACCCTGAAGCCAGTCGACTGCATACGGTTAACTGCGTTGTATACTTCAGGCATATCAAAGTTCTCTAGCTCACGCTTAAATAACTTATTCTTTTGTTTGACTAAGTCTAGTTCAGGTAACTCCTTTGTCCAGTATCCACCACCTGTGACTGTCTCCCAGTTCTTAGGTGGCATGACAGTTGGTAGGTACTCAGGATTCAATAGCTCATTAAAGTTATTTCTATTCTTTATCCATTCTCTAGTCTTAGATGTCTGCTTGATTATCTTAGTACGCTTACGATTGATAACCTCAAGTCCAAACTCAATCATACCTGTAGCTGACTGCATAAACTCGATAAGTCTCATGCCTGTGTGTAGCTTCTCTTCCGTAGTCCACTCTTCCCACATAGCCACGTCGTCACGCTTAGCTGATTCCTTTAGCTTACGTCTCTTGTATGCGTAGTTCCATGAACGTTTGTCTAAGTCATTCTTAACTGCGTCAAACAATTCAGGGTTTAGGTTCTTAAAGTTACGAAGAGATGTCTCAGTCTCAATCTTACCACCCAATGCAATACTCGTAGCCGTCAATGGCTTATGCTGAGTGATAGTATTGATGACATGCTTAGCACATATCATGGCTGACACCTCAGGCTCTATCTCTCTTAGCTTAATAAAAGCTTTCTCAGGCTGACCCTTAGCGTCAGCATTAGATTCAAGATAGTCCTGTATGGCTTGTGCCAGTGGTCGTATGGTATTAGCCACCATGACTTTACCATAGCTGGTCACTGACTCCTCTTCACGTTGGATATGGGAGACCCGACGCTTATTGACTCGCTGTTTACCCAGCTTAATCATCTCAGCTTCATGGTCTAACTCATCAGCGTACTCTCTTATGTTTTTAAATATCTCTACCATGTATACTCCTTAGGTTAATTGTGTATTGGTATCTTATATGGGTACTTTAGTCCCACTTCCCCACATGATGAGGTTTCCTAAGCTCACTAGGGTGTACGCCCTTAGTTATCCAAGTCTCATACATGTGACGTCTTACTGCGTCATGCTTACCAAAGTCATGCCAGTCCAGTGTGTTTAAGAATTGTTTGTAATGTCTCTCTCTTACTGGATTCCACCCGACAGATGATTTATTTACTGCGTTTTTACTGTTTGTCATAAATTGCTCCATTGTTAGTTCACTCATTATTTTAACTTACCTCGCTATGTTATTGTTAAGTAAGGAAACAGGTGTTTAAAGTACCCATATTAGTGTAAACCCCTGTCTCCCCTAGCTATATACAGCTATATTACTTCCTACTTACTACCTATACATCTAACTTAGGTCTAACCCCACTAGCTATACAGTCAGTGATATACCTCATGCGTTTACTTGGGTCATCTCCCATGAGTATCTCAATCAGCATATCAGTCTTACTACGCTGTACTCTGCTGGTCGCACGCCTCATCCTAGCTTCATACTGTCTAGACTTGATGACATACGGCTTAGTTTTGTACTTGTCCCATATCTTGAGCACATCATCCTTAAACAGATTATTAAGCTGTCTATTGATAGCACTAGGCTTGATATTAGGAAAGGCTATACGAAGATAAGCCAGTAGTGGACGCTTCTTGAATACAATCATCTGACCGTCTTCATTCCGCTCCATGATACCGTCTTCCTTCATAACCATTAGTATCTTATTTTGTATGTCCTCAGGTGAGTCAACCTCATCTTTGAAATACGATTCTAGATACTTACGACTTGTCACATCTACCATGTTTTACCTCGCTGTGATAACTCACCCAGTGCTCTAGTTTTACCGTTTTTCATCTCAAGAATTACAGCTTTATTACCGTCTTCATCTTTATAAAGCTTGTACTTTAGCCCTAGAATATCTTTAATACCTTCGATATTGTCTTCACCAATACCGCCTAATTCTAAGATATCAATTAGCTTAAGTGCTGAATAGTCTGATAAACTTATTTTTAAGCTAGACCAAACTGTATTCGGCTTATCTATGTGTTTCATATTTTACCTCGCTGTTAATTGTACTAGACCACCAGCACATTACTGGCTAGTGGTTTCGACTAATCAAGTCTCATCAGTAGTACTATCTGTAGTCAGTTAAGTTTAAGTGGTCACCTATATTGAAACGC
>CAACVD010000164.1_pt1 | contig 30161 bp, 43 predicted proteins | sample 2381771 | NCBI WGS metagenome assembly CAACVD01 (sample SAMEA5211965, study PRJEB30684) | marine metagenome | biome: Marine; feature: Epipelagic; material: Water | collected 2015-10-15 | depth 15 m
TAAACAAAAATCTTTATCTGTATCACCCTCAAACCTTAAAGATGGTTCAGTTGTAGTTTTTGTTAATAGTAAACTATCTCCTGAACCATGATTTATTATTACTCCCCCTCCAAAAGTTCCTCCTTCTGCAAAAGTTGCGTTGCCTGAATTACTAATAGAAAATTTTTCAGATGCAGATTCATTAAAAACAACAAGACTTTTAGTAGTTGTTGCACCTAAATATCCTTCTACAGTACCACCTACTTTTAATTCAATTAATGCAGTAGCACCTCCAGTTCTATCTAAACTTAAAACTGTACCACTTGTAGTTAAACTTGCAGAAGTACCAGTTATTGAACCTGCAAAAGTTGAATTGTTACCACTTATTGCTATAGGTGCATCAGTTATCGTATTTGCGTCTGACCACATTACAATGTCATTAGCAGTACCTGCACCATCCACAGCACCACCACCAATAGGTATCTCAACAACTTGACCTGCAGACGTTACACCAAGTCTCTGCGTTACTGTGCCAGTAATGTTACCACTACCGTATTGATGTAATCTCATACCAGTAGTCTGTGCAAATGTAAATTGTGTAGAACCACCGACACCTAATTGAATGTTATCTGAAACTGTAGTACCACTTATATATACATCAGATGTATTACCCCATAAAACTTTATTAGAATTATCTAGTAATATATCACCACCTGATATTGTTAATTTCGATGATGGACTTAATGTATTAATACCAACATTTTTATTTGTTGCTTCTGCAAAAAGAATGGTATTACCTCCGTTTGTTTGTAAATTTACACCATAATTACTACCACTTGTTTCATAACTTCTTAAAAACAACATACCATCATTAGCAAAACCAATTTGTCCACCATCTGATGTTGCGTGACCACTTGAATCTAATATAAATCTAATATCTACAGAACTATCAGAACCTCCATCAATAACTAAAGTTGAACCATTTGTTCTATTACCATTTGTCCCACCAACTAATAGACCTTGTTTTATCCACGATTGGTCTGAGGTAGTCAATTTAAAACCAGTTGCAGGTGATACACCTATACCTAGACCTCCTGTAGATAAATATAATGGAGAATCAGTTCCACCTCCATCAGTAAGTCTTTTACCACTCGAGCCAATAATTGCATTATCAGTTGTTTTTAAAAGTCCTAAATATGAGGATGATATATTTAATCCAGTAAGTGATGTACCCATAATATTGTTTTATTTACAAATATACTATTTTTTCATTTTCATTATGTGCTTGTTGTGATGTACTCGGTGACAGTTGCTACACAGTATCTCACATTTGCTCATAATCTCTGTTAATATCTTATCAACCTTACCGTCATAGAAACTTTTTTTAGATAAGTTTCTTATCTCTCTAGCTATAGCAAATCTTTTTCTTTTAGTATGGTGAAAGTCTAACGCACTAAAGTTTTTATCATAACCACATTTAACGCATTTGATATCTACGTGAGTTGCTAGCTTATAAATAAATTGTTGTTTCCAATATCTGTGTCTCTCTTCTCTCGCTATGTTTCTACAGTCTCTGCAATGTATCTCAGGTTTCTTGTTTGACCTTTTATAATATCTGTCTAATGGTTTATGCTTTTTACAAGTTTGACAAATCTTACCTTCCTTGTCCTCTGTACTTTTTAACATAGTTCTTAGATGTCTTACTGTTTTGATGGTTGTTTTTACTATGTACTCCTTTTCTTTTTTTCTTTGGTTTAGATTCGTAAACTCTAGGAATAAATCTCTTAGCCATTATTTCTTAGAATATTTTTCTAAACCACGAGAACCAAAGTATGCACCAATGACTGTTATCAAAACTATCTGCAATAAATCTACCCAACTCTCTTTGACTTCAAACTCTATTTTGCCTGCATCTATAAATACCAATAAAATAGTTGAGATAACTAGAATCAATAATACGATAGGTCTGATGTTTTTAGATAGCCAAGAGTCTGATGTGCTATCAAACTTCCATCTCTCTGTAGTATTCTTTTGCATCTCAATCTCAAAAGATTGGAATAGTTGTTGAATCTCTTGGTTAGCTTTGTGCTTCTCTTCTTTAGTCTGCACAAACCTATCAACAATGTTAGCTATACCACTTGCAGTCTCACCAAATAATTTAGATAGTATCTTATTCATATCGGTCTTTTTTACAAGGTGATACATAATACGTTGTGTTATACTTATCTTTTACTTGTATAACTTTTACGGTATCACCGATTTCAGTTAATGATGTGACGTATGATACTTGTGCAGGCATATATAATATATCAGAACAACTCGTTAAAATAAATATTAAAAACAAATATCTCATCTGTCCTCATCAGTTACCCATACGTATATTATGAGACCTCCTAAAAGCAAAGCAGTAACAATGACCAGTCCTATCACAGCAAAATCTAAGTTCTCTATGTTTATTCTCATTATAACTCATCTATTAAATCCATTAATTTACTTTCTATTCTTAAAAATATTTCTATTCTTTGAACACCCTCCCATTCTTTAAGACCCTCTGCAACATCCATAAGCGTATTTATCTTAGATAATGTTTGCGTTGTTTTTAATTGTTCATTAACGTCTTTTTCAGAAAGACTTATATCACTTAATAATTTCATCTTTTGTAAACTTTATCCTCTAGTCCTTCAAGTCTTTTGTTTGTTTGCTCTTCAAACTTTTCAAACTCTTTTATTAAATAATCTATTTTTTGATTTATTACTTTTGTATCGTCTTGTTCTATTTTATATTCAGGAAGAGATTTAGCAATTTCTATTTCGGAAGTTAATTGTGAATATGTCATTGTAAGAGATATAATACCACCAACTAAAAGACCTAAGAACTTTATATCTATCTTGAAATCACTTTTTCCATCTCCATCTAAATCAACAGCAACCTTTTTATTTGTTATATCATCCATGTTCATATGTTTAGATTTCTTCAAAATTAATTATTTTAATTGATAATTGTTTTTGAGAATCTAAGATTTCAGATAATATAGGGTAAATTCTTTTATAACAATCAGTAGATTGTCCTAGAAATCCATCTTTTGTAATATTTTGTGATACAACGTTTCCAAGAAGTAAACAGCCATCTGTATCGTCATCAGTATTCCCACAATGCAAAAGAATGTGAGTAAAATTAGGCACATCCCTAATTTCAAGCATACCTCTATGAATGCTTGGAAAACGTTTCTTATACTTATTGTGATAACCTCCTTCTTTTCTGTATTCAATCTGATAAGTGCCTTTAGGTATGCGAGTTTTTCCATAAACTTTGACCGACCTTTTTTCATCTTCAAGAGTAAAGCATAAAAAATCTTTTTGGTTTGTTTCATTATTTACTAGATATAAAATTCCTAAAGTGCTTTCATTTTGTGAACTAAATCTATACAATTCTAATATCATAATTCTTCTACAAGGTTTGAGAATGTTAAAATGCTTCTATAAATGGTTTGCGTTTCTGTATCTTCTGTTATATAAGTTATACCATCATTCTGTGCTGATATGCATTTAAAATTATCTGAGCTTAAATCAAAAAAAGTATTTCTAGATATAAGCAGTTGAGTAATTTGATTCATGGCTAGGTTTGCATCTAGTTGACCACCAGTATTGGTATCAAATGCAGTCACTACTTCAACTTGTGTCTGTATGTTATTTAAATAAGTATCTTTTATATTATCAAAAATTAAGTTACTAATCGATGATATAAGTATATATGGTTCAGAAGCAGAAGAAGGCACTACATTATATACTGGAACATTTGCACTATTTAAAGTAATGTTGCCATTTAAAGCTGTAAAAACTTCTTTACGTATTATATGACTTGCATCTTTCATTATATATTCTTTAATTTTTTTCTTATGCTTTTTATGAATTCAAAGGTAGCCATTTTTATTGCAGGTCTAAAAAATGGTTTTCTTCCTGTTATACTTCCTCTTCCTACTTTACCAAATTCCACAAAAACTGCATAATTTATTTTATAACCTACTACATAATTAAATGCTCTGCTCTCTAAAAATAATGATTGCTTTAATTTACCTTTAATTACTGGTACAAAATCCGTAGAGATTTCAGAGATTCTAGAGACGTATTTTTTTAATTCCATATCAAACCCTCTAGATGGTTTAATAAACCTCTCTAATCGCCTCATTTTCTTGTTAAATCGCATTCTATCAGATGCTCGTAACTCTATACCTGATTTTCTTGCCATCTTATTGCTGTTTATCTGCTAATATCTTATATGAATATAAATCTTCTTCATACATTTCATTGATTCTGTATTTGTTTGTATCGTTTGTTAAAAACAAAACGTCGCCTCTTTGTATGTTTGTTGTTGCTGTATTTTTTCTTAATATTAATTCGATGCCAGTTTGTAATATTCTTTTACCGTCTCTGAATATCATTTGTCCGTCTAGATATTTTCTATCCGCCCAAAATGTTCCTACTGTAGATTGTGACGATGTAAAGCCACCATAACCATCAGCAGAGTTTGTGTTTCTCTTTACTGTTACTCTGTACCTTAAATCTCCTGCTTTTATCATAACTCATTATAATATACATATGGTGAAAGAATGCTTTTAATATTTGTTGGTATTTCATTAACAGTTTCTCCTTTTACAAAATCACTTCTATTATCATAGTAAGTTGTAGCTAATTGTTTTATTGCTAGCTTTAAATTATCAAAAGATAGGCCTGTAGTTGTATAAACAATTTTTATATTCTTACTATGTGATGATGTTACTTCAATGTATTTGTCTTCCATGCCAAAAGAGTCATAATTTATATTAGATAAATTACCATTACTGTCTTGACTTTGTACGCTTGAAATTGCATTTATAGGAGCATAAGGTAAAACAATCTTAACTCTTCTTCTGTATAGATTACCATATTCACCTGATGGGTCTATATTACTTATGAAAAGTGTTCTAGTTTTCGCAACAATATCTCTGTTAATTATTGCTTCACATTTTTCTCTTGCTGCCTTAATCATCTCTGCTACAATAGTATCATCATCAGATGTCTCTATTCTAGCATAAGCCTTTAATTCAGAAGAGGCAACAATCTCACTTCCTGTTACAGAATCAACTTGAACACTTATCATTATTTACTTTCTTTTTTAGATTTAAATTCTTTTGTTTCTTTAGTTGCTTTCTCTTCTTTGATATTAATACTTTCTCCCCAACCTTTAGCAATCCATTTAGAAACATTAACTTCAGGTATATCTATAGTATCGCCTTTTTTATAATCTACACCCTCTCTTGTTATATCTGTTTTACATTTAATTTTCATAATATTAATTTTTGATTTAAACAAAGATAAAAAAAAAGAGCAACTAATTTGTTGCCCTTTTTCAAACTAATCAATTAAACTACCTTACGAAGTCTCTAATGCTGTTTTAGCAGCAGAGAAAGTACCTTTTACGATAGCTTTCGGTAAGTAAACTGAGTGTGCTATTCTTGCAATACCTCTTACAGATACAAGATACTTAGAGAAGTTGTCTGAATCTTCGTAACCGAAGTCAACTCTAACTCCTTCTCTTTGCCATACTTGTGACGCTTGAGAAAAATCTGCAACAGCAAAACTACCTGCTCCCATTTTATTGTTCATATAAACTGGAACACCGTTGATTCTAAAGAAACCATCTGCGGATACTAGTGAATTACCTCTAAGGTATTCATTTGTAGTATCTTTCAATAATGCAATCTTATGGAAATCAGTTGGATTAAGTACAATACCATTTGCAGCGTAGTTAGATAATGCTAACTGATTCATAGCAACATAAAGAACGTCAAGTTCCTGTGCTGATTCAATAGCATTAGCAAATCCACCTGCAGCAAAAGCAGTACCACCATTTAATATACCTAATAAATTAGGAGAACTGCCTGAACCACCAATTAATTGGTCATCAATTACAGTATTAATTTTAGCAGGAACTCTTTGTGACAAGTACGAAGAAAGTGCAGGAGTATCATCTAGCATTTCTTGTGAAATTGTCATAACTGCTGTAGTCTTTTGAACTACCGCATCTTCCGCTGTTAACTGGAACTCACTATCAGTTGGTGCTGAACCTTCTGCAACATTAGCAGTATTATCAGTATAAGCTGATTCTTTTACGTATCTAATTACGTTTGAATCAGTTGAACCAACAGGAATGATTCCCATCATATTAGTTACATTGCTTGGGTCTCTTTTGATTCCCTCAACTCTAGTAACACCTGATGCATCTCTAGCAGAGTTTGCACCTGCAAAATCAGATGATATTAAAACATCTGCTTTTAATTCTAAAGAAGCGTTCGACCTTGAACCTTCTTTCATTGCTTTAAATGATTCGCTTTTATTAAGCTCATCACCAAAGATTTCAGACTTAGTTTTGTAAACATTAGAGAAGTTGTCTTTTTTGTTTTCAACTTCCATCTTGTCTAATCTCTCAACTATTTCTGAGTGCTTAGTAACAAGGTTATTCACCTCGCCTTTTATTACAGTATCAACTTCATTGTTGACATTATCTTGAATCGCCTTTGAACTTTTCTCCAGTTTTTCATCAATAACGTTACAAATATCATCTAACTGCTTTTTTATATTCTCATCCATTATTTCGAATTTAAATTGTTAAACATATACTTAATTATTGAATCTGAAGTTGTATTATCTTCTTTGGCCTCTAAGTGTGTGTTATCACGAGTTAGTTCCTCATCTGATTGGTGTGTATTATCACGAGCAATCAAAGACTTTAAAACTTCCAATTCATATTCGATTAAATAACCTAAGTCATCAGAAACACTACCTTTTCTAATTACTTTAATTAAATTATCAAATCTCTTGCTGAGGTAATCAGTATCATTATACTGCCCTTTTACCTCTAATATTTTTGCTTCATCATTTGCTGCTATAGTTACAGCAGATATTTCATATAACTTTACTTCTTTAATCATTCTTACACCATCCTCGTCATAATCTTTTTTTACTGGCATTATACCCACACTATTCTCATCGATAACACCGTATTTCATAAGTTCTAAAACTTCATTTCCAAAAGTAGTTTTAGGAACTTCTGCTACAAATACCAAACCTTTTTCATCTTCATACAATTCTTTCATCTTACCTATAGGCTTAGTGATGTCGTGTTGATATAAATACTTCACACGAGAACCGTTATTTTTAATTGTTCTCTTATATGCACCCTTTTCTATTATATCGTTATCTGAATCTTTATTACCAAATACAGAACCATAACCTTTTACGATTCCTAGATTTTCATCTATGTCACTTATCTGACCTTGTTTATATATTACATTGCTCATAATCTAAATTTTATTTTCAAAATTAGTGTAATTTTTTAATAAATGTTTTTAATCAGTTTTGATAACAGGTAACGATATACATTTACAATTTACAATCTCTTTAGCTAAAGCACCCATAGATGTATCACCAGGAAACATTAAGTAAGAAGAGCCTACTATATATGGTTTGTTTTCTTCTATTGGTTTTCTAGAATAAATAGATGTAGCAGTTGCATGAGTGTCTCTAATATTTGCACCGCCTGCTATCCATTTTTTAAATAAATTATCTTTTCCATATACGTCTTGTGCAGATAAAGATATTGCATTATTAGCTGCAGCAGTTGTTTCTGTTTGTACAACTCTACGAGCCATCCATCTTGATTTAAATTTTAATCTTTTAGTTATCTCTTTTACTCTAGGCTCTAATCCTAATGACATAAACTTTTCATCTGATGTTAATTCTCTAATAACTTTTTTTAATGTGTCTCTAGCTACACCACTTACGGATGTAACCTCAGATGCTAATGCAAGATAATTAGTTCTTTGTGTTGCATATCTATCCATACCATTAAGAACAGTAGATTCTAAATTTTGCATTTCTCTTCTTGTTAGCTTTTGACCTCTTTCTATTTTATCAAGTAATATATCTAACTCAACTCTTGATAGTTTCTCTACAAATAATTTAAAGTTTTTTCTGTACCACAAATAAAATCTTAAACCAGTTTGACGATACATCTGTTTATACATCTCCTTCATTTCTATTTCCTTGAAAAGAGTATTATAATTTGAGTTTGTGGCTGTATCTTCTAATCGATACATATCCATAGCTTTATTATAATTACTCATATAGTATTTATATACTAATGGATAATTTTTCTTTTGTGCAATCTTGACTTGTTTGCCAAATTGATTGGCAATCTTCTGTTCATTGTTTTTTGTTTCAATCTTCTTTTGAGTAAGAAGATTACTACATACAGCATATCTTTGACTTCTGTTTGGGTATTCAGATAGCATCGTATCATCTATAATACATCTGCTAATAAATTGATTATCAGATTCTTCTGCTCTTGGTTTTGGGAGAGGCATTATTCTTCACTTTTATCAATGATGCGTTTACACCATTTCCACATTGCATCATCTTCTACTTTTGATGTTTTAATATTCCCACCCCATAAGGCAAATGAAACATCTCCACATATTGGTTTACCCTTTTCATCTAAATATTCGCCAGTCACATATTCATGCGCTCTTGATAAATATGCAAATGTCTTTTTAACTATAGATAGTGATAGAGGTTTGCCTGCTATTAGGTCTGTTGCTCTTCCTTTGCCTACTAATGTGGCACATGGGTTATTAAATTCTTCATTTATTGACTTACCTCTCTCTGCATTTTTTCTTACTGATTTAGGATAATCGTCATAAAATTCTTGTTTGTTTTCTTTTAATGCTTCTTCTAATTCTTCCATATCTTTACATGGCATATATACAACTCCATCTTCTGTATCATGTGAATGTATTAATTCACATCCAATCTCTTCTGCTCTAGCTTGTGCCTCATCTTCGTTTGTATATACTTCAACTTTGTTTTGTAAAGCCTTTCTTAACTTTGCTGACATCTCTTGTTTTTGCTCTTCTTCTTCTATTACTTCCTCAATAACCTCTTCTTCTATTACTTCTTCTTCTTCCTCTACCTCAGGAAAAGCTGTATCGTTTGATATGCCCATATCTAAATCACTTATAGGTATTAAGTTTGAAGGCACTAAATATTCATCCATTACTGGGTTTTCTTCGTCTACACCATATCCTTGTGCTTGCCTTTTTTCATTAGCAGTTAACCAAAAAGATTTTGCAAGAGTATCTACTAACTTTTCTTGCTCAGGCATTAACTCAGGTACAGCACTATAATCAAAGTCAAAATATAAATCCTCTCCGAACATAGGTACTAACCATCTGTTTATTTCATCTCTTACTTTATTTAATTCAGGTATAACTGCATTTGTAAATAAAACTTTTCTTGCTGTTCTGTAATTATCGTATGTAGTAGATTCTGTGTTGTTTAATAGTTGTACTGGTACTCCGTATATATTACATAAGTCTTTTACAGTTGCATTATAAGATTCTAATAATTGCAAATCAGATGTAGATAAACCAAAGTTTGTCCACGAAAACTTTTTACCAGTAATCATAACATCATTTGCAGATTTAGCTCCTTGAAAGTTTCTTCTAAATGCATCTTTCATTTGTTTTGCTTGCGTGGGTGTCAATTGGTCATCATCAGGTGTTAACATTCCTCGAGCAGACTGATTATGTAAAAATTTCAAATTTGTTTCTACTGCTTCATTGCTAGTAGTTAATACTCTCATGCCTGCTTGTATAGGTGACTGCCCATATAAGTGTGAGCCATTACTAGAATAATCAGGATTAAAATCTGCTATATGTAAAACCTCTTCGGCAGATAAATCATATTTATTATCTTGATACATCATAGTATATTTAGATACTGGTTTAAATATACCATCTGACTTAATCTCTATTAAATGAGCAGGAAGATTATATAATTGATAATATATATTTTTGTTCTCTCCATTATCAGGTGATATGCCATATATATATCTGTTACCTGTCAATTTACCAAAGCCTATCATCTCCTCTAAAAATACAGACCAAGATTGTGCAGGGTTAGGTCTTTCTAATAACTTACCTAATGCTGTATGCTCTACTTCTTCTAGCGTATGTTTTCTTAACAGCTTTGCTTTTAAAACAGAATCTTCATTTAATGTGTTTGATGTTAATGCTTTGTATTCTTTCATAGCACCCTCATCAACTTTTCTATAAATAGAATAAGGAACAGTAACAGCCGATTTAGATATTAATTGTATTAAAGAGTATATTGTAGGGTTGTATGCATAACCCTTTTCTATATAATCATCATTATATTCATTATTTGAAATAGTATTGTTACCTAAGAAGTTATATATGAATCTGTTATACGATTCATTTGTTTGTTGAGAATTAAATGCTTTTAATCCACTTCTTAATCTTTGGAGAAAACTTGCCATATATAGAATTTATTTTCAAAAATACTAAATTTATTTAAACTATGATAAAATCTCTTGACCTAGCTAAGCCAGTTGTTACACCATAACGGAAGGCATCCATTAAATGGTCTTGACCGTTTTGCTTAATCTTATTAATTCTTTGTCCGTCTTTATTAGATTCCCATACATAAAATTGATACTCATTAAATAAATTTTTGCTTTCCTTTGAAGCAAAAACAGTATATTCTTTAATTGTTTGTATGCCATTTAAAACACTATCTTTTCCTTTTTGTGAAGGTTTTACATAAAGGCCTAATCTTTTCAATTCTTCAATACTCTTTGGCTCTGCACTATCGCATATAAATATCTCTTCTTCTAATTTTAAATTTTTTATCTCTTGATATATATCTTGATTTGTTAATCCTTTTTTATATAATAATTCATGAATATATAATCTATCATTTTTCCTTCTTATCTCTACTAAAGTGGTGGGGTCATTTGAAAATCCAAAATCCATTGCATAAGCAATTTCACAATGTTCTTTATCTAAAAAATCTTTATAATCTATCCATTGCCAATTATCAAATATTGCACCAGTTTTAAAGTTTGCCCTTAATCCTAAACCAAATACCCTCCATCTATCTGAGTCTGTTTCTTTCATTCTTAGTATTTCTTTTTTAATTTCTTCATCTAAGAAAGCATTATCCTCAAAGGTTGTAATAAATAACTCAGCATCTGAACGGTTACTAATATCATAAAGCCAATGGATAACGTCTGATGGATTGAAGTCACATAATATTCTTTCACTTGTTCTAAGTGCTAACTGCTCAAAGTCTGATAAATAAAATTCATTTGCTTCATTGAGCCAACAGATATCTCGTTTTCTACCTCTCACTTTCATCTCATTATCAAGAGATATAAACTCCACTAAATGCTCTTTGTATTTAAATGTTAATTCTGCTTTATTGATTTCTGCAAAATTATATATACCTACCTTTTGTGCTATCTCTATAAAGTCTCTATAGACAGAGCCTTTAAGAGCAGGTAAGGTTTTTCTAGCAATAGTTATTACAAGTTTTTCTTTTCTTGTTGTTAATAAGTAAATTATATATTGACAAAGTGCGTATGTCTTTCCACTTCTACTTGACCCTTGATGTATTACTATTCTTTTATCTGTATTTATAGTTTGATAAAATTGTACATTACATTCTATTGTTTCTTTTTTCCTGCTGGTTTCCATGTAATCAATTTGCTTTCTACTGAGCCATTCACATCATATTCCCTTCTTTCTATGTAGCCTCTGTCCTTAGCCTTTGTCTTTAGATAGAATATTGTAGAGGTTGGGTTACCACCTTGTATCTGTTTAAATAATTGACTTTCTGCAAAGTCTTTTGCTACATTACTTAAATCATCTACTTTAGTAGCAAACTCTTTATCTTCTTTATAATACCTATAGAATGTTGTTCTATCTATACCTACTTGTTTACAAGCAGTAGTGACTACTCCTAAAGATTTTTCAAGACCTTTTAGCAATGCCTTTTTAGTATGTTGTATTTTGTTGCTTTTCATAATTAAAAAAAGTGCTATCTTCTATTTTACATCAAAAATACTTAAATGTTTCTTGATAAAAGTTAAACATTAAGTTAAAGAATCAAGCACTTTTATATTTTTTACCATTTATTTTAACAGTAATGTCAGAATCAAAGTTAAGCATTCTATCTATTATAACTTGACAATATTTTGGGTCAAGCTCAATACCATAACAAATTCTATTGAGTTGATGTGCGGCTAACATGGTAGAGCCGCTTCCAATGAATGGGTCATAAATTATGTCCCCTTTTTTTGTGCTGTTTCTAATTTGATAAGATATTAAATCTATTGGCTTCATTGTTGGATGCGATTCATTTCTTGATGGTTTGTCAAAATTTAAAACTGTTGATTGTTTTCTATCTGAGTACCAATTATGAGCCGCACCATCATTCCATCCATATAAACAAGGTTCGTGCTGCCAATGATAATCTTGCCTTCCCATAACTATTTGATTTTTGACCCATATTAAGCATTGTTTTAATAAAAAACCAGAATCTACAAATGCTTTTCTAAAATTGTGACCTTCGGTGTCTGCATGCCAAACATAAACACTTCCTCCTTCTTTAATATATAATTTTGTCGTTGTAAAAAAATCATATAAAAATTCATAAAAACTTTTATCATCCATTTTATCATTTTTAATTTTTAGATTTTTTTTTGTTTTGCCTGTATAATCTACATTATAAGGTGGGTCTGTCAATAATAAATCTGCTTTTAAATCTTTGAATATTTTTACAGCATTATCGCTGATTAAACAATCACCACATAGCAATTTGTGTTCACCTATTTCTATAAAATCACCCAAAACAACATCAACCTTTATATCATCTGGCTCAACGTAATCATCCTCCTCAACCTCAGTTTCTATTTTAAAATCAAAATCTAAACCCCATTCATTTAGCTTATCTATATCCCATTCGTTGGCAAGTATATCAAAATCCCATTCACCAAATCCTACATTATCTTTAATTATAAATTCATTCTTTTGTTCATCTGTCCAACCCACTGCAATATCAATAGGTATTTCTTTTATCCCTGCTTTTTGTAGTGCTTTAAGTCTCATATTACCACCGAGTACAACCATATCTTCATCCACTATTAATGGTCTCTTATCTAGCATCTCAGGAAAATCTTTTATTGATTGCACTAATTTATTAAACTTTTTATCTGATATGTATCTAGGGTTTTCTTTATTAGCAACAATCTCTTTTATGTTTACTTTTTTTCTCATATTAACAATATTTAGCTACAATATTAGAATATTTTACCTTGTTTCCGTCAATACTTTCTTTAAAAAAAAAATAGAGATACCATAACTCTTTTAAATGTTGTTCTGCTTTTGGTTCATTTCTATAATATTTATCATTTACAGGAAACAACTCTGCAATGGCATAAATCATTTTAAAAGTTTTATAATCATCATCATAATCGTAATTACCTGCTTTCGCTTTTAGCTTTTGTTGATTTATAAAATCTTGAAAGATTAAAAATAATTCTTCTTTATTTTTCCTCACATCCTAAAAGTAGGATAAATTCTGTTCTTTTTATAGTGTTGCCTTGATATTTATAAACTTTTGTATTGTTTTTTTCTTGTAGCTGTAATGAATTTTCTTTATTGAATATTATTTTTTTGCTATTTTCTATATCAAAAAAAACCTTTCTATTGTGATTATTTCTAAACACAGTAAAAAGGTTTATCATGGTGCGACAAGGATTATCTGTCTTACCATATATCTCATTCTCTTTGTCTAAATAATAATATCTAGTCTTTAATCTCTTTCGTTTCTGTAACTTCTTCTGCCACATCATCTTGTTCTAACTCTTCGAGCTTTGGCGGTTGTACACCAAACTGTTCGAGAGCCTGTAAAACTAATGAAGATTCACTTAAAGTGAATAATCCGTTTTTATTTCCTTTCTCACACGCTTGAATTATTATTTGTAAACTCTGTTCTTTTGTCATAATTATTTATTTATATCTACCTGTTTTTAAATCGTATTGTATGAAACAGCTACCTAAAGTGCCATTTAATCTTTGAGACTTCATTTTTACTGTTTCAAACTCAACAAATTTAATATGTTTTTCCTGATTTAAAAGTAAACCCTCAACTAAATCTCTACCTTTTACTCTTTCCTCTACTTCGTCATCTGCAATTCTATGCATTACAACCATACAATCGCATTTATTGAAATGCATTGTTCCGCCTGCCAAAGAGAAGGCAGTTGCCTTAGGTATAGAACTAACACCTTTTAATCTTGTCGGAGATGGAGTTTTAGGATGTTCGACATATGTCATTATACTATCTGTCTTCTTTGCAAACTGTTTAAGAATAGTAAGTGTAAGTTTTAAATACTGATACATATTACTCTCACCTGCATTTGATTCTACTACCCAATTAAGAGGGTCAATAATAAAATTATTAAAGCCTTTCTCACTATACTCTTCAAATTTATCAACAAGCGAGTTAATTGTAGGCATCTCATCTGTATTTTCTAGAAACGCAAAATGATTGCCTATAAAATCTAGTGCCTTTTTCATATCTTCTTCACTACATTTATCTGCATAATTAGGATTCACGTTCTTACCTAAAAATGCTTGACAAAGATTAAGAACTAACTCTGCTGTGTTTGTCTCAGGTGAGTACATCATAACTTTATCTTTATAATGAAATGCCCTTAATATGCTTAAATAATTTAATATCTCTGACTTACCACTTTGCGGATATCCACTAAAGCAATAAAGAAATCCTTTCCGCCATCTAAAATTTTCATCCAACCCTTTTATATGAGATGTTTCTCCCATAGGATAACCCTCTTCGTAATATGTATATAATTTATCTTTTATATCCTCTACAAAAACTTCTTTACAAGCGTTTTTGTTATAATCCTTTTTTAGTATATCATCAAAGTCTTTTACTTTTATTCCCATTTTATAATTTTTTTATTGTTTTTTCTAAATCTTCTACAATCTCTAAATATTTTATTTGTTGTTTCTCTATGCTCTCATTTATTTTTATAGAGCCACCATGTAGCGTGTTCATCAATACTATCAAATCAATTAATTTATTAATAGTTGATTTAGATAAATCATAAAAAGATTTATCCATTTCCCTCTGAAACTTACCCCTATTTTCTACTGACTCAATCCATTTGGTAGTAATAGGATTTTTTTCAAAATCTTCAATAAATGTTTGTAATTTTTCTTTCGTTATTTCCATTTTTTTATTATTTTATAATTACATAGTAATTAATTACATTGTAATAATTATTTTTTATTTATAAAAAATAATAGTAATTACATTGTAATAGATAAATTACTAATTGTAAAAATAAATTTAAAAAATTATTTTAATATTTAAAAATATTTTTATAAATTTGTTCTATGTTAACTAAAGATATATTAGAAGGTCGTCTCAAGGAGATGAAACTAGACAAGCAGAAATTAGCTAACAAGATTGATGTTACATTAATGACGATGTATAATAAATTTAACAATCCTGATAGCTTTAAAATATCAGAATTAAAGAAACTTGCTAAAGTTGGTTTTATTAAAAGTATAATAATTGATTTATAATGGAAGATGTTCAAAAGAGTATTATAAGACAGAGTTCCATTAAGGCTTCAATTGACTTTTGGAGACTTAAAACTGAGCAAGGTAATGATGATGTTACCGTTGATGCGATAATAGATACTGCTAGTGAAATAGCATATTATTGTGCAACTGGTAAGAAGTATAACAATAACAATAAACTTTTAAAATAATGAGTAATAAATTATATTTAGGTAGTGGGTGGACAAAGACAGGTAAGTATGGAGATTTTTCTAACATACAAATTGATTTGAACAAATTGGCTGAGAATCCAAATTGTATTCAAAAGGTTGGTGATAGAAAATTTTTAAATTTGACCATTGGTAAACTTAGAAATCAATTAAAAGCAGGACAAGATTTATATGTAGCTTGGAATGATTTCACACCTGCAAAGACAGTAGAAAATAAGGTTGATGATATGCCTTTCTAAAATATCATATTATAGTTAGTTTGGAATAGTGCCTGATAAATATTTTAAAGTGGGATATTTTGATGGCACTTTTTTTATATTAGTAATATGATTGAATTTACAAAACACCTTATTGGTCTATGTGGAGAACATTGGCATCCTAATTTATGGACAATATTATATACTTCACCAGTCATAATATATGCCTTATACTATCTTAAATGGTACTTTAGAAAATATTTAAAAAAAATTATATAAAATATTTTTTAATATGAGGATAAAGTGTTAAATTCATTTATAATTAAAAACAAAAAAATGAAAAAAATTGACACAACAAATTGGTACACTATTAATGACGATGGTTCTTTAGATTATTTTAATGAAAAAAATTAAAGACACAAATGATGAATATCATTCGCACAAATCAATAAGTGCGAGTGGTCTTAAAACCATATATAAGAAGTCTGTATATCATCACCTCAATAGTACATTTAAAATGACAGATGCAATGAGGTTTGGTAGTGCAGTTCATTCTGCAATTCTTGAAGATGGTCATGACCTTGCTGTTATGCCTGAAGTTAATCTCAGAACTAAAGATGGCAAGAAGATAAAACAAGATTTCGTAAACGATAACGTAGGAAAGATTATAATAAAAAAAGAAGAAGAAGAGGCTATAGAAAAAATAAAATGGAATTTCAATAATCATAGTTTAGCAAAGAGTTTAATACAACGATTAACAGAAACTGAGGTTTCTTATTATGGTGAAATAGATAATGTAGATGTAAGAGTTAGGCCTGATGGAATTAAAGAAAACGATTATATAATAGACATCAAAACCTCTATGGATGCTAGTCCTAGATATTTTAAAAGTTCTATATATAACTTTGCTTATCATTTACAAGCGTGCTTCTATAGTGAAGCACTTGGATATGACCCTGCTAAATTTAGATTTATAACTATAGAGAATAAATATCCCTATACAGTAGAGGTATTTGCTATGAGTGAAGATATGATAGAATATGGAAAAGATGCATGGAGAATAGCATTTGATTGTTGGAAAGAATATTTAGAGACAAATGATGTGGGAAGTTTTTGGTGGGAAAATTATAATAAAGACGGAAGTTTAATACTATGATATGTTAAAAATAAAAGAAGAATTTAAAAGTTTAATATTTAAATTAAAAGATAGTGAATACAAAGAACTTGAAAAAAGTTGTTTAGAATATGGTATAAGAGACGCTATCGTTACTTGGCAAGGTTTTATCATTGACGGTCATAATAGATATGAAATTGCACAAAAACATAATTTAGATTATAAAACTATTGAAATGCAGTTTGATAATGATGACTTGGTTATGCTATGGATGATACATAATCAAAAGTCAAGAAGAAATTTAAATGATTATCAAAAAGGTTTATTGTCGCAAAAACAAAAAGAAATAGAAAAAAGAATTGGTATTTTAGCAATGAGTGAAGCTGGTGGTGATAAAAAATCGCCTTTGTCAATTATTGACAAAAGCGATATTAAAAAAGACAACGAAAGACACAATACAAGAAATAATATTTCTAAAGAATTAGGTTGGTCTACAGGTAAATATGCAATGTTTGAAGTTGTTGAAAAACGTGCAAGTATAGAACAAATAGAAAAATTAGAAAATAATGATGCTACAATAAATCAAGTTTATCAAGAAATAAAAAAAGAAGATAAAAAAGAAGAACTTGAACAAATAAGATTGAACATACAAAAAGAAGTTAAAAAAGTAGATATAGAAGATATACCTGAAACATTTGATGTTATATATGCTGACCCACCTTGGCGATATGATTTTGCAGAAAGCAGTAATAGAAAAATTGAAAATCATTATACAACAATGCAAACTTCAGATATAGCTAAAATGAAAGTTCCATCAAAAGAAAATTGTGTTTTGTTTATGTGGGCAACTGCACCAAAATTATTAGAAGCATTAGATGTTATGAAAGGTTGGGGATTTACATATAAAACTCACGCTATTTGGGATAAAGAAAAAATTGGTATGGGTTATTGGTTTAGAGGGCAACACGAACTTTTAATGGTAGGAGTGAAAGGTAAAGTTTCTCCACCACAAGCAAGCATAAGAATTAGTAGTATTATTAAAGAACAAAGAAGTAAACATAGTAGAAAGCCTGATTGTGTTGCAGAATATATTGAATTAGCTTTTTATAATAAATCTAAAGTTGAACTTTTTTGTAGAGAACCTAGAAACGGTTGGTATAGTTATGGAAATGAAATTGAATGATTACGAAGAACAATTAAATAAATCTTTAAGTGAAGAAGATAAAGATTTTTGGGGTAAATATTTTAAAGATAATATAAAATGGGATGTTACTTTAAATCAAGAATATAAAGGGATAGATGCTTTTATTAATAATAAAAAGGTGCAGTTTAAATTAAGAGAATCTTATTATGATGATATACTTATTGAATATGCACATAGTAATGGAGAGCAAGGTTGGATTAATAAAGAACAAGAATGTGATTATTTAATTTACGGTTGGAGAGGTCATAATGAAATATATGTTTTTGAATGGCGTAAGTTAATTGATTTTTGGAAAAAAAATAAAGAGAATTTATTTAAAAAATATGGTAAAAAAAATATTCATGAAGCACAAAATAAAAACAAAATAACTTATAATTATTCAATACCATTTAAAGAATTTCCAAAAAACATATATAAAATTTTAAAACCTTATGACAATATCTGACGAACTAAGTAAACATGAGAAGAGAGAGTTATATGGCTCTTATCAAACAAATAAATTAACAAGAGCAAAGATTGATGCACTTATGCACAAATGTCAAATCATTGAATGCAATTTAGGTATCGATAGTACAGATGATGAAAGAGCAAAAGCAAGACAAGAACAATTAATTTTTTTAAGTAAGATTAAAGAACTTGACCCTTTAAAATATGATATATTAAAAAAAGTAATATGACACAAAAAGAATTTAACAAATTAGTAAAACAATTAAACGATTATTCATTTGATATAATGGCAAATAAAAGGCCTGAATATACTAATGAAGATGAAGATGTGCTTAATAATTTTAAGAGTACAGCAGAAAGACTAGAGACCTCTGAACTTAAAGTATGGGGAACGTTTTTTGAAAAACAAATACAGTCAGTTTTTGCACATTTGAAAAATGCTAATCTTAAAAAGTCAGAGCCAATTCATTCAAGGTTTGCAGATATTATTAACTATTGTTATTTGGGTTATGCCCTATTTAAAGAAAGAGATGGTAAAAAAAAGAATAATTAAAATTGTTGCTATTGTACTTGTAAGTATATTATCTTTATTATATGTCAGGAATGAAATCAAGACGAAAGGGTCACGATTACGAAAGAGCCATACGGAAAGAATTTAGGAATCTTGGTTGGAAATATTGTGAGACCTCTCGTTATGCAAGCAAAGCAATTGACGATGCTAAAATAGATTTAGTAGCTACAGACCCATTTGCTATACAATGCAAGTCTACAATTAATAATCCTAGCTATCATAAAATCCTTGACCAAATGAGACCTAATAAACCATTATACAAATTAATCTATCATAAGAGAAAAGGTGGTAGAGAGTACGTAATCATGGAAAAGAACGACTGGCTAGAGATTCTAGAGATGCTAGTTGAAAACAATATCTTAAAAACTTATTAAAAATAATTATTAAAATATTTTTTAATTATTAAAAAAAATTATATATTTGTAATATATGAAAAAATATAAAAACTTTATGAGTCAATTAAAAGACTTAAGTAAAATGCAAACTAAATGTAAACAATACACAGAATGGTCTACAAGTGAGTTTGAAGCTGATATGTGGATTGATGCACAAAAGAAAATAAATAACTTAATTAAATATTATGAAACAGATAAATGAAATAATGAAACATACAGATGCATATAAGCAACTGAAAAAAAGAAAAGAAACCACTATAACAGAAAACGTTTCTTGCATACGCTCTCTAGCAGATGAAATACTAGAGATAAGGTCAAGTAAGTACACAGAGCCAGTTTGGTTTGAAATACAAAAAGATGATAATCCTGATATATGGGATGACCATTTAGATGCTCTAGGTATAGACGCATATGAAGATACTGATACGGTTATATTAAAAGTAACTGCTTATGTAGAACACAAAACAAGTATAGACAGATGAAAAAAATAATAGAATCGTTTTTATTTCTTGTAATGCTTTTTGGCATTACTTGGTTAGGTTTAGTATTATTATAAATACAATGGAAATCTCTGAATATATAAAACAACATTTTTTAGATAGCTGTTCTAAAAATATGCACGATTTAAATCATCGTAGAGAGTTAATAAATATTTACAAAGAACAATTAAAAAAAGTAAAAGAATTTATTAAAATTGAGGATAAAAGTTTAACTAAATTAGAAGATGACAGATTTAATAAACTATCCCAAAAGAATAAAGCAATCAATTAATTATACTGGTGTACAAAATAAAAACATACACCCCTCAGATATTGATGCTGTACTGGAATTTGATTCTAAATATTTATTATTATTTGAATTAAAATATAAAGGTGCAAAAGTACCATTAGGACAGAGACTAATGCTAGAAAGAATAATAGATGCATGGGAAGATAGTGGTAAGATTGGTAGTGTTGTTTATTGTGAACATGATACAAAGTCTCATGAGACAATATACCTAAAAGATTGTTTGGTTATAGGTTTATACAATAAGGGTGAGTCTAAGGCTCATAAGAGTGGCTTAAATGAGTTTATTTTTAATTTTGGTATAAAGTATAACATTGAGAAAATAATCGCTTAAAAGCGTTATATTTTATTTTTCATTTTTAGGCTGTCTTAGGGCAGCCTTTTTTTAGTCTTGTGGTTTCTCTTCGTAAAAGTCAGTATTACTTTCAATGTCACCTATCTGTGTTAAGTTAGATTGTGTCGGTATATGTGCAACAATTTTATATCTATTTTTAGCAACATTATATTCTATACTATCTATTGCCTGATGTTTATCTTCAGATAAGGTAGTAAAATTAATTTTAGGAAAAGTTAACATATCAATTGGTTTTGTAAAACCATTTGAACTTGCTATTTTTCTATATGAACCTTCATACCTAAAGTTATTAGTCGCAAATTCATTTAGCCTTTGTCTATTCATTAAACCTTCTAAAACTTCACCTGACGATGAATCAAAGTTTTTATATGCAGTAATATTATTACCTGAACTATCAACTAAACTATTAGAATATTTAGAATCATTTAACATACCAAATCTATTTTCTACAGCCTTAAGAACACCGCTATTCTCTAAGAAATCACTTTTAATAATTCTTGTTCTTACGTCATATAATTCTAGGTCAGATTGATTTCTTAAAACTACGTCATCATAATATATTCTAAAATCTGAACTCTCAAATCCAACTTCACGAGGCAAGAAAAATTCTATTACAGCAGAACCAGTTACTGGTGGAGGATTAATATTTACTTCATTTAAGAACCATTGTTCTTGTACTGAGCCAGTAATAGTGTTTATTCCTTGTGTAGCATTAGTTGTCCATTGTTGACCGTTAACTTCCCAGTAGTATGTAGATACACCTACAACAGATAATCTAAATCTAATTGTGTATGCTAATGTTTGCCCACTATTGTTTCTATCAAAAGCATAGTGTGCAAAATTAAGTTTTATTTCTTCTGCTGTTGTTCCTATGTTACCAGTATTATTTGTTGCTATAACAGTAGCTGATGCACTATTACCTATTGTAATAAGTGAAAAATCACCTGCATATGGTGTAATTCCATAAGTAACAATTGGGTCAACACTAAAATCTGCAGCGGTAGAATTTACAGCAAATGCTTTTGATTTGTCAGCAATAGTCCAATCAGTAACATCTCTACCATAAGAAGGTGTGCTGCCTGTAGGTGATGATGTAGTTTCATATCCACTATTATTAAATCTAGATTTTAAAGTGTCTTTAATTTTTACCCTTGTTCTTTGTCTTATAGCAGGTCTCCTTATTACTTTAAGTAAATCATTATTAAGAGGCTGTATTGTGTCTGCCGATTCAGAGCTGTTAACATTGACAACTGGTGATGCTATTGCTTCTGTGCCAACTGCTGAACCACTTTTATCATATGTTTTAAACTCTTTAGAATAAGAACCACCGCCATCACTAAAAGAAGTTAGTGCTAAAGAAGCATTATCTATTATAGTCCAAGCACCCTCATGTTGAAATATTCTACAATTAAACATTCTTAAAATAGATTCAAGAACAAATTTGCAATCTAAATAATTGCCATTCTCATCTTGTAAACCATCAACACTTAATATATATGTTAATAAATAAGGGTTGTCATTGCTTGAAAATCCTGAGCCTGTACTTTGATTTAAACGACATAAAATCTTATACGAGAAATCTAAACTACGACCAGTTGTGCCATTCCCACTTTCTAAATTTATTTTCTTTAAACAATTCTGTATAACATCAAATGATTTAGGTCTTTCCGTTGTTAAGTCTATATTATATCCATTTATTGTACCTATCAAATCAGAAGCATAAACCTCTATAACAAAAGGATGTGATGCTATTGGTAAGTTGTAACTGTCCTGCATAATAAAACCAGTCCAAAAGTTTCTGAATATCTCATAGTTTTGAGCAACGGTTGTAGAAAAAATACTTTCATCAACTTCTATAAATGTATCAGATACTATATTAACAACATTAGCCAATTTACCAGTTGTAGTGTTAATTGCTAAATCACCTACTTTAACCGTTGATGTAAATGATGCAGTAGTGTCTTTAAGTTGTTCTTCTTCTGATGCACCAGTATCGGTTTCACCACTTGCAAATCTTCTTAATACTTTAATCTTAAACTCTCTGTCGTTTGTAGGTATTAAAAAATCATATTCACTTCTTTCCCATAAAAAGTTGGCAAGATTCCAATTTGTTTCTTCAACTTGCCATTCTGCACCACCAGTAGATTCTTCAACAAATATTTTAAGCTGACAGGTAGAGCCAATAATAGGTTTAAAATAATCATCGTCTTGTTTATAGCTTATTGTTACACCATTTTCAGCTAATCTAATATTTGATGATGCTAATCCAGTAAACCCATATTGAAAAATTTGTAGTTTAAATTTGTTATTATCAGTATCAAAAAAATCTGTAAAATATTTTTCTCCGTATGCCATAACATTATCCTGTTACTCTTGCTCTAAAGTCTCCTGACCTTTCAAGTGCAAGTATTAAGTCTTGTCCTCTTAAAGTAAATTCACCAACTTGTTTTCCTTGACTTGCTTGCATTAATTGTGGTAATCTATCTAAAGGAATTATAGCCTCTGCCCCTGCCTCACCTACAAGACCCATAGTTGGCCCTGTAACAATACCACCTTCTGCAAATGCTGTAAGACCTGAAAAAGCAGTACCGACTATTGATGTTGCTGCCGCTATCATGCCCGGCAATGCAAAGAAGCCACCCGGTATAAGTGCAGCAGTATTTGTTGCTGATGCAATAGCACCTGCTTGTGCTACACCAAATTGAGTGCCAACTTGGATTTTAGAAACCACTTTAGAAATCATTGCATTTATAAACTGCTGTATACCTAATTGCACTAATAATTTTAACATATTTTTTATAAAACCTTGTATGCCCTCATTTGCTAACCCTAAACTATTTATTAATTGGTCTGATAATGCAACCAAGTGTTGTTGCACAATAGCACCAACTTGTTGCATTTGTTGTGAAACTTGTTGTACTTGCTCGAGTCTTTTTTTATTTTGTGCCTCGAACATATTATTAACATCATCAGATAATTCTTGGTTTACTTGTTTACTAATTTCATTTAAAGATTCTCTAAAACTTTTATAATCGCTTAATTCACTTTCTAATTCAGTAAAGTCAATTAACTGTTCTTTTTCAATTACCAAACTATCAGCAAAATCTTGTACACTTTTAGTAGTTTCTTTTGGAATTATAGGTTTATCTCCTAAACCTAAATCAGGTATCTGAAATGGTTGTGGTGCATTTGCTCCTATTGGTACTTTAGATAATTCATCATTTAAAGCCTTTGCACTATCTTTTGTGTCATCTAATTCTCTTCTAAGATTTTTGAGTTGAATAACATCTAATGCTTTTGCAAAAAATTCTAAGGCTGTTGCTATCTTCGGTAAAATAAATTCTCCTAATTCAAGTAAAGTTGTTGAAATTCTTACTAAAGCTTTATCAAATTCAGATGAACTTGATTCTGCAGTAATTTCAAATGCAGTATTAGTTGCACCAACAGAGCGAGTTAATTTATCAAATATTGTTCTTGTTCCACCTATATTCTTACCTAATAAATCCATAATACCTACCAATGCTTTTGAGTTACCAAAAACATCTGCTTGTGCCTCAGCATTATCTCCAAAATTATCTTTTAAAGTATCTAATAATGATAGTAAACCCTTATCCTTTAATTCTTTTCTTAAACTAGTAAAAGAAAGACCCATTTTTTCTAATCTTTCCTCACCTTGTTTTGTTGGCTTTAATAAACTAATTAAAATACCTCTTATTGCAGTAGAGGCTTCGGCTGCATTAGTACCAGTTCTAGACATTGATGCAAATGCTGCACCTATTTCATGAAATTGTACACCCATTTGTGATGCTACCGGTAAAACACGACCCATAGATTGAGCTAGTTCACTTGCCTCTAATTTACCCTCACGTACTGAGGCAACTAAAACATCAGTTGCTTCTGTTGCAGATAAATTTTCTATTCCATAAGCATTAAGTGCAGAAGTTGCTAAATCAGCTACAGTTTTAGTTTCACCTAAACCAACTTTTGCAGCTTTCATAGATGCTTCTAAAACTTGCATTGCATCTGCACCTTTAAGTCCTGCAGATGTTATAAAGAATAATGCTTCTCCTGCCTCATTAGCACTAATACCAGTATCTCTAGCTAAATCTTTTACAGATTCTGCCATTTTATCTACCTCAGCACTAGCCACACCCACCAATGACTTTATTTGTGTCATTGACTTATCAAATGTTTTAGCACTTCTTACAGCTTGTATTCCTGCTGCAACCAAAGCACCGCTCATTAATAATTTTAGATTACTTGCTACGCTCTTAATTTGTTGTTGAAATCCATTAAGAGATTTTTGTGATTGGTTTATTGCACCCTTGAACCCTTTGGCATCTCCAGTAACTCGATAGTGTAATTGTTCTTGATTCATAGAAAATATTTAACAACAAATATAAATATTTTAGAACTTACGTTTTTTTCCTTTTTTTTCAATGTCATTCCACTTACCAATTAAGTTATCCAGTTCATCTTTTGATAGTGGTTTTGCTTGTGGTAAATTGCTTTTTTTATCTTGTGGTAATTTAAATAATTTCTCAGGCTTTATTCTTTGTGATGCTTTTTCTGCCCTTAGATTTATCATTATTGTTGCCAAATATCTTAGCCTTTCCCATTCTATGTTTTGATGTATTTGAAATGATTCTGAAAGCCTTATGTTTTCATTTAGTGTATTTGTCCAAAAAGTATTAGGATTTATTCCACATTGTCCTATGTAGAAATCAAGTATTAATTCCCAACCGTCTTTATCTACTTTTTTTTTTGGCTTTTTACGTTTCTCTCTATGCCCATATTAAGGTCGTTGCCTAATATTCTAGATTGAGAAAGTGTATTCATAACTTTGGTAAGTTGCTCAGAATCAAAATCTTCAAGCCAAGAGCCAACGTCATATATAGTATAATCAATATTGTTTTTTTGTTCTTGGTCATAAGCTATTAATCCTGAATATACTAAAGCTCTAATTGTTGAAATGTTAATACCTGAAGTAAAAAATTTATCTAAGTCATTGAGACTTATATTTAATGTTTCTGTAAAGTGACACCAAAAATTCATAGAAAAATGGAGGGTTCTTTTTTCCCCTCCAATTTCTATTTCTACGTAACCTCTTTTACTTGTCATAAAGTAAATCTACAATTTTAAATTGTAAATTAAAAATTATGCGTTAGTACCAATAGTTACACTACCTGTTGAAGAAAAACTTCCTGAGTATGTAACAGGTGCTTCACTATCTGCACCATATTCTATAGATGTTAAAAATCCATCACAAGAATATACAACGTCTCCTGAAAGTGCAGTAGCAAATTTGCAATTCACTTTAGTTCTGTTGTTGATAAATACCATTAATTCTTCAATGTTTGTCGTATCGTCGTATGCAACAAAACCGTCAAAACTCATATCCAAACTTCTCACACCGCCAATTATTTCTCTGTAACCACCTGAATCTTTCGATGTCGCCTCAGGAGTATCTAGAGCAAAACTTATTGATGATGAAGTAGTATGCCCGATAGTAGTATAAGAACCACTATCTGCGTTTTTAATGCTTAATACAACGGTAGTTCCGTTCATAATTCCAGTTGAAGGCATAGTATTAAAATTTAATTGTTAAAAATATAATACTACAAAACTAACTAAACTATATTAAAATTATTTTTATTCAGATACTGATAATGTTACAGAAGTAGGATTGATTTTTTCTTCAATCTGTGCATCGAGATTAGCTTTCATTTCTGCAACCTTCTCTTCACCCATAGTAGTCTCACACCATTCGGTCACTTTTGCATTTGTTAAATCTGCAAAAGGTATGAAGTCTGTAATGTCATCAGTAGAGATAACTTGCGTACCAATCATTGTAGCACTATATGGATTATCTTCTGCATCTACTTGGTCTGATGTGCAGTTGTATCTCCAATGAATGTTATATATCACATCTGTGTTATCGTCTTTTGAAGGGTAACAGTCAACTGTCTTGCAGTCCCACGAATAAGTATTTTTTGCTTTTGCCATAACTTTGTATTTAATATTTTAACAAATATAATAAATTTTTAAATCTCTTTTTCTAGTTCTTTAACTCTAGCTTCAAGTTCTTGTATTGACTTTAATAAGATAGGTACTAACTTACTGTAATCAACACCTTGCATTTCTTCTGCATCCTTTTCACCTACAACTGCTTGTGGAAACACCTCTTGAAGTTCGTGTGCAATAACACCATAATCTCTAGTGTTGTTTGAGTTCCATTTAAAATCATACATCTTTATCTTAGATGCAATCTCTAAAGCGTTAAAATCTTTTAAATCTTCTTTTAATCTGTAATCAGATGAAGTTGCATAAACTGTTGATGTACCACTTCTCGTAATACTACCCACAGAAGTTCCATCTGATTGTGCAAAAAGAATAAATCCAGTATTAGAAGAATCATCTTCTATTGTCATACCATAAGTAAAATTACCTGAGCCTGCATTGTTAGAAATTTTTAATGCAGATGATGTAGAACTATTTATCGTTGCATTTTGTATTACACCCCCACTCGTGATACGCAAACGTTCTGATAAACCACCTGAATCTCGAGTAATAAAAAGTAAATCACCATAATTATTTGTATGGTCTGTAAATTGAAAACCTATTGCACCTGCTCCTGCACCACCATCGTTGAAACCTATTAAAGCTAAGTTATTAGCTGTTGTATCAGTATTAGTTAAAGCAAGTGAATAAGAAGAATTTGAACCAATTCCAGTGCTTGAAGTTGCCTGAGAAATTTGAAGTGGAAGATATGGGGTCGTTGTTCCAATTCCTACATTTCCTGCACTTGTGATACGCATGCGTTCTGTGGGTGCATCACTTCCTGTGGTTGTACTTCTTGTACCTATTATAAAGTCTCCTTTTGTTGCACTTGCACCACTTGTAATTACTGAACCAATAACTACTGGACACCTTGATTCAGAATAACCAAATCCTATTTGAGCAAACTCTCCATTTGTACCATTGTTTCTTACTAATAACCCTAAATTAGAAGTATCACCATAAGTTGCGTTACTTACTTGAATACTCATATTATTTGAATCACTACCTGAACCTGCTCCTGAACCAATTTTTATATCTCCAGTTACTTGAAGTGTAGCGGTGGGCGAAGTAGTTCCAATTCCTACGTTGCCGTCTGATGTTATAGTCATTCTTGCATCTGATTTAGTAGCGTGTCCACTATCACTAGAACCATCAGTTGCAAAGTGCAATGAACCTCTTGCTTGTAAACCAGTTCTTTCAAAAAATATACCTGCCTTCGCATAAGTGGCATTGTCTAAAACACCAAACAATATACCTGACGTATCACCATTTGTATCATTTCTATTTACTAAAAGTAATTGTTGTGTTTCACCACTTACATCTTGTGATAAAGTTAATTGTCTGCTAGGCGAAGTCGTTCCTATGCCAAGTCTACGAGAAGCGTCTATCCTCATTGCCTCACCACCATCAGTTCTAAATGAAATATTTGTGCTAGATTGAGCATCACTGTTATCTGCATCAAATCTTAAATTTCCATCAACTGCTACTATTTGTGCATCTCTTGAAGTATCAGAATCAGTCAGTCTAATAACTGGTGTGTCACCAGTAATATGTAAATCTTCACTTGGTGTTGCACCAATACCTAAAGCACCAGTAACTATAGAATTACCATCACTATTAACTTGAAATCTTGCACCAGTATTTGTTGTGTCAAATATCTCAAACGTTCCATTGTTATTTCTTAATCTGAAATCATCATCGCTGTTTGTATCTACAAAATCTATTGCAGGTACATCTTTACTTATAGCTATATCACCATTAAAAGTTGTGTCACCCCCACTAGAGATACGTATACGTTCTGATGCACCCATATATATTCTAAAAGCATTGCTATCTTCTACACCTATGTTAAAAAATCCATTTGAATTATCGCTTTGAATATATCCAGTTCTAGTACTTCCATCGTAGAAAGACATAAAGCCTGATTGAGCCGATAATCTTAATAATTCTTCTGCTCCACTACCTGATATTTCTAATTTTGTGCTTGGCGAACTCGTTCCAATTCCTACGTTTCCTGCAGTTGTGATACGCATTTTTTCACCATTGTTTGTAGCAAAAAGCATATGTGTATTCTCGTGATTCCAAAATACAGCAGATTCATCAGCTTCAATACCAACTAATAAACCATCATTTGCTGTGCTTCCAGTTGTTGTGTTTATAAATTGAGAGAAAGAAGTACCACTGTCACCTTGATATACAGATAATTTTCGCTGAGGCGAACTCGTTCCAATACCTACGTTTCCGCTTGCTAAAGCTAATGTTGAAGTTTGTGTACCACCTTTATATGTCAGCATTTCAAATGTAGAATCTTCACTAGCATCTGACACGTCAGTAAATATTGTACGAGCTAAAAATGTTTCTATTTGTTCACCAGCATCGTTGTCACCATACATGTAAATTCTACCAGTCTCGTCATTATCTGCTGGGCTTGCAGAATCTTTAATTAATCTTAACTGTGGAGCGCTAGCATCTGCATTAGTATTTTTTACAGTTAAAAATGGCTTTGTGCTTGTTGATGATTCTAAAGTAACATCACCTGCAAAATTTGCGTTACCAGTATTACCGATAGTAAAAACAGCATTACCTGCTGAACCGTCGTCTATTTGAAGTGCATTTCCACTTCCATCGTTTCTAATTAATAATGCTGCTCCTGAAGAACCTGCACCATCTTGCCATATTTGAACGGATGGCTCTGACTTACTAGCGTTACTATAAAAGAAAGCAGTTGATTCGCTTGTAGAAGTTGATTCAAGTTTTAGAAGTGCATTAGGTGTAGAATCTCCTATTCCGACGTTGCCTCCGTTAAAATAACTAACCCCATTTGCTTGAATATCTACTTTTGTAGTGGTATCTGACTTTATTAAAAGACGACCATCATTAGAAGCATTTGTAGTTAAGGTAAATGTATCTTTACCATCTGTGTTTGGAGAAACAACAACTGCACCATTCACATCTAATTTAGCATTCGGCGAAGTTGTTCCCAACCCTAAATTTCCACTTGAATCTAGTCTAGCTTTTTCTCCACCATCAATATAAAGTTTTATTGCAGAACTACCTTGCTCGTTGTTTTCATCAGCAGATATATTAACACTACCAGTATCATCAGAATAAATAAGAGCATCAGTATTATTAGTAGTGTCTAAAAGTGTTATTTGAGGTGAAGAATCTTGTATTGTAACATCACCTGCAAAAGTTGCGTTTTTAGTATCGTGGTCTAAAATTAAAATATCAGTAGCACCATCATTTTGAGTAATTGTAAAAGTTTCTCCAGAAATAGTTAAACAAAAATCTTTATCTGTATCACCCTCAAACCTTAAAGATGGTTCAGTTGTA
>CAACVD010000166.1_pt1 | contig 30064 bp, 41 predicted proteins | sample 2381771 | NCBI WGS metagenome assembly CAACVD01 (sample SAMEA5211965, study PRJEB30684) | marine metagenome | biome: Marine; feature: Epipelagic; material: Water | collected 2015-10-15 | depth 15 m
GTGGGCGCTTGATTTAGGGATTCAGTTGTCGCATCCACAAGATTCGGAGTATATAAAGTACCTTGACACGGGGCCAGCCACTATATGTTGTATCATCCACGTCTGCTCGAACGGCGTTGCATGAGCTTGGTTGCATAGAAGGTGACGTTGCGCCGTAGCTCTACTCCAAAGGATTCGTTGATTACTTTCGCCACCTTACTTTCCACCTCGGGCGTGTCGGTTAAGCGTGAAGGAATAGGCCCGTATAGCTTCTTGATTGGCAAACGATTCTTTGTCTTACGGACGTATACGTGTCGGCCTAACGTCTCAGACACAAACGCTCCCTCATACACCTTGCGCTTGCCCCATGCTTTAGCAGTGACGCCCTTCTTTGTTTGTCTTGGATTGAAGTCCTTAAGTGGTATCGCCCCATACTTAACGATGATGCTAAACGTCTGTGTGCGTACACTCGATCTGATACGTGCAAAGAATCCACGCTGATTTAATATCTTCTGTGTGATGCCAACCTCTTTGGCAACGTGTCGCCTTACCTGTGTCTGTGACTTGGCACCTACACGGTTAATAGATCGATTGATTGCTTGTGGCAATACCTCACGCTCTAGCTTACTGAGGTTCTTCCTCAGCTCTTTGATGTCGCTGCTCAGTGTTACTTGCATCATCTAACTCCACTGGATACCTGCTCCAGAATGACTTGCCATACCTGCGATAAGCCCGGAGATATCGTCTGATCGTAGTATCATGCACATCGTATATCTGTGCGAGCGCCCAATACTCAATCCCATTTGCCTCTAACTCAGCGGCCTCAACTACCTCATTATACGTTAGCTTCATCGTATCCTCTGATCAAAACAATGACTGTTGTTTTGTTGTCTGATAAATACGCTCACACGCGATGTCGAAATACTCCCGCTCACGCTCGATGCCAATGAATGCTTTCTGTCTTTCCATACAAGCAACACCTGTCGTGCCGCTACCCATAAACGGATCAACGATCAGCTGGACATCGTTAGGGAGTTGATCAAGACAAAAGTTCATGACACCCACCGGCTTTTGTGTCGGATGCTGTCGCTCGATATCCTTCTCCATTCTGATCATGCCGTTCCATAAGTAATCGAGTTTTCTGACAGCCTTATTGAGATTAGTCCAGGCCAACTCACAGTCAGCAAAGTCATTGCCACCATTGAGCTTATTCCATACAAGCCAGCACTTTGTTGGTGGTAGATGATAATAGTTGCCGCCGAATATCACCTGGTACTTAGATAATGTGCGCGCCAACTCAATCTCTTTGTCAGCTGTGCTGTCATCCCACGAGAGGTGCGTGTATTTATCAGCTGGCGCAAGATTGCCACGGCTCGCCGATTTACCGCCCGACTCGCCGATGCCATATGGTGGATCAGTAACTAAAGCATCAAACGAGCCAATCTCAGAGAGCAGATCAATACAATCACCGCAATAAAGAGTCGCATCGCCAATCACCTCTTTCATGGCGCGCTGCAGTCAATGTTCTTGAAGTTAGGCCAGCCATTCTCGCCGTTGGAGTCAATGTAGATTTGAACCATCTCACAGTAAAACAGTTCATTGTCGATCTGATCTTGCATATCTGCACTGCCAGCAAAGCCGATCAGAATGAGCAACACCGCAATGATTCCTGCGGCAATACAGTTTGTTTCTTTTAGATGCTCTCTCATGTCGTTTCCCTTTTTTTTGGGGGCAAGAAGCCCACGCCCGTTTTCGGGCTGTTATCAGCCTTAGTTAATACTTCTTGTATTCGCGAGCTAAGGTTGCAGCCCAGGCATCTTCATTACGATTAGAGCGCAATAGATTCAGATAGTTATCCTCACTAAGCCCTCTCGCCCGGCTGTAAGTCTTTAAGAACTCACGCGCCTCACTCCTATCTTGCAAGCGGTGACGCACAACCCACATCTCACGTTTCGCCTGTAAACACATAAACAACTCCTGATTGCTACTGTGTTGCGCGAATGTTTACACATTAAGTGTGTGAGTGCAACAGAAAAGGTGTGATTAATTCCAACTAATAACGACGTGATCAGGATTCTTTTCTTTCTTTCTAACTTCCTCGCGGTAATGTGCCGCGATTTCCTTTCTCAATGCCTCATTGGTTTTCAGTATGCCACGGCTCTTCTCGCGTAAGAGTTCCATGTGGCCTGAACCAAGTACCATCTCATACCAGTGATAAGCCTCAATTGGGTTCTCAGTCAGCCAACGGTGACAAGCGGCACAGCCGGTGAGCAAATTATCGAGGCTGTATCGCGTCACCTTATTTCTGCGCCCTACCAAGTGCATCGCCTGAAGCGTCTCAGTGTTGCCACAACGCAAGCACTTCCCATCTCGTAATCTGACAGCCTTACTGCACCAGATATCAGCCTGATCTCGTTTTATCGCCATAATGCTCTTTCTTAAACCACTTTTCCCGCAAAATTGCTTTTTCAGAGTTACCACAATCGCAACTCCAGCCTTCCAAATAGTGTGGCGGTTCTTTCTCGAACTGCTCCACCATGATCTTCTTGCACTCAGAGCATTTAACTTTCGGAGGTTCCATTCCTGGGCCTTATCGTTGTGCGATGTATCTCGCCATCTGTCTTGTGATAGGTGATGACTTTAGCACCTCTTAGTGATTGCCAGCCACCTCGTGCGGCGTATGCGTCGCGTGCAGCGAGCGTGGGATGTTGCTCTGTGATGGCCCCGGCGTCTTCCAAAATTCGCTCATGATGCAGATGCCCACAGTGCAAATATGATTGGGTTGCATATCCCCACATCTTGCGTGTGCGCGGCTCGCTAGAGAATAGCTTTGCAAGCTGTGCTTGTCTTACCTTGTGGCCGTGATGAAAGCCCAGCATCGTCTCGCCCCACAGATAGGCATAAAACGGGTAATCATTGTCGATCACCTCAACCCTGTCGTTTACAAATACGTGCTTAATGTGTTTCCTTAGCCAGATAGAACCACTGATGTCGTGATTTCCCTCAGCTGACACCACAACAACCTTGCCAAACTTCTTCAGCATCAAAGACACGGCCTCAGTCATCACCGACATAGCCAAATCGACTAGCTTGGCATATCGGGTATCCGCGTCCAGGGCGTGCTGAGAGCTTGGCGTGCTGGCGGAAAGTATCCCGTCCCAGTGCAAAAAGTCACCCAGCTGACAGAGCAAGCCAACCTCACTATTCGGACAACTATTGATCATGTCGTGAATCGAATTCATAAAGACATTGCGCGCAATTGTCACATCCCAGTCATCACCACTCTCCGCAGCGTAAGCGTACATACCCAAGTGAAAATCGGTGATGGTGAGAAGCGACAGCAAATCAGCATTTGTTGTAACTGGTGCGGGCTGTGGCTTAAAGGGCGGGATGTTCTCAAGCGCGTCATCTATGCGCTCACAGAGAATCTCAAGCTGTCTCTCTTTGTCGGCAGCGGATTTCACCCATTGCCCGGTGGGTTTCCCCTCGTTGTTATAGTACGTAGAGACGCCCTTGACAGTGTAGCCATCAGGCACAGTGTGGACGTAATCATGCTCCGGACTATATCCTTGTTTGGCGGCTACTCTTTTCACCGCTTGCATATGCCCAACTACAGTGCCACGACTCACACCCAAATCAGTAGCGATATCGCGCTGACTCATCCCCGCTTCTACTCGGCTGATTACCTCTTTCTGCCTTTCGGTTTTGCAAAAGTCTATCAGGCTCATAAGCCTCCCCCCAGATTTTGCTTACCTTTGTTGTAACTTCATATACTCCGAATCTTGTGGATGCGACAACTGAATCCCTAAATCAAGCGCCCACTCGTGAACCTGCTCCATAAAGTCGAACATCTCCCCGGTATCAAGTTTTGATGTCCTTCTAACTTGCGCGGGTATGACTGTTGTCCCAACGGTTTTATCTTCCGTTCCTAAATAACGGAACTTCAAAAGCTCTTTCAGATCCTCTTCTGTAAGATCCTTAGCGCCAGGATTCTTTTCCTTAAGGAAAACGACGGCTTGACGCACCCACAGATGAAATAGATCATTCTGGCTCATGCTTCTTCTTGGGCGGTATATAGACACCTTCCAAGCCACAGGATTTTGCCAATCCCATTGCGTCGCCAAATATTTGTGAAATGACTCGATGCGCTGCTTCAGCTCCATCTTGTCTTTAATGAGCCAGAACTCACCCATCACGACTCACCCGCTCACCGTCGAATGTCATGTATTGGCCGAAGTTGTCCAAGCATCGCTGTCGGAACGCTTCGCTTTTCATAAAATCGTGAGTCAAATCGTCGTTGGTAGTCCATTGCTTCATCGGTATTTTACCATTGTTAGTGCTTGCTTGCGCTGCAAATGGTGAAACTCCGCCCTTATCTCTAGCACGATTGAGCCATGATGTCACAAATCGCTTGATTCCCGTCTTTGTCTTGCGCTTCTGTGGATTGCTTTCGCACCACGCCTCCATCGCGCCCAACTCAGCAAATACGTCCACATCAGGGAAGTTCTGCTGCCAAGCAATCAAGTCTTTATCTTCAGGGTGCCATTCACTGCCGTCTTTCAAAATCATAAGTCGCCATCCTTGTCCATTTACGGAATAGATCCTTGACTTGCTCAAGGCTCACTCGATACGTCTCGCTTCGCCCACCATAGATGCGCGTCATCATCTGCACTTCCATAGTGACTGAGTTTCCATACAGCACATAAGCGACAATCTTGTCACTCACGCGCGTTAGCTGCTGAAGCAGGATTTCTTGCCCTAAATGTAATCGGCCTCCATCACCCTTCCATTCCATGAACATGAAATAACCATTGATCTCAATCACACCATCAATATCGCTCATAGCTGTCTTGCCTGGAAAGCAACCAGCAAATTCTTCAATTTTTGGGTGACACTTTGTGAGATAACAGCCGTTTTGCTTGCACAGCCACCTTATTGGATTGTGTCCCATTGGTTTCATTGTCTCATTCCCTTTTTTTTGACAATAAGGATCATTAGAGGGCGGTAGTTGCCCTATACAAGTTTTTAGTCTTAGTCCCTCAATCCCTAATATCAGCGCAGATCATTTATCGCTCTGCCATCACGACGCCCTTACTACTTGGCAACATTAACCGCTGTTTGTCCCCGCCCTCAAAGGTTAGGAATTGATTCTGGCTTTGTTGAGCGGCTGCACCATGAGACAGCACTATTTAACTAGGCTCGACTAGGCACTTAGAAGATGGGGATACACACAACGACAAATTGTGTATAATCTGATCATCTTCGTAGAGTGGCTCCTTGAAGATATCACTGTCTATTCCCTTGGACAAGTGACATGGCCCGCCATCCTTTGTGCGGGCCTTTTTTTTAGCTTTCGATAAGTGCAAAGAGGGCAAAGCCAATCTTCGCATCCTGAACAGCATTAAGCCGGTGAGACGCTTGCTCAACCGTGTCCCAGGTGCTATCAATCTCGTGAGTTACCATGTGCATAATCACAAACATCTCACGCTCCTAGCTTAATAAACTGCTCAACATCCATGTCGAACAGTTCGGCCAATGTCACAACCCGGCTCAGTTTCGCATCCTGCGAATTACGCCAGCGTTGCACGCTCATCTCACACACGCCAAGCTCTTTTGCGATCTGGCGATTTGTGATCTTGCACTCTGCTTGCGCCTTTCTCATCGACGCCCCTATATCAAAACGGAATGTCATCTGAGTCAAAGTCCTTTATTTCTTGCACTGGTGTTGGCTCTAACGTGGCGCGTGCATCCTCAACGCCCTTGGCGGCTGTCTCAGCCTTACCCCATCCACTTATCTTCATGTACTTCACACCGTCTTTACTGGTGTTGATCCATACATTCAAGCCATCCTCAGTGCCATCAGCGAGCTTGTAAGTTCCCTTGTAATCGGGATCAGTCTCAGCGGCCTTTTCTTTGTTTTTGAACAGTGCGCCCTCGCGCGGCTTGTTTTCATACGGCATTTGTTTCTCCTGTCATTGCTTTTCTTGCTTGATAAAACTCTTCAGATTTAAGTGCCTGGCGTTGCTTCACAGTCCACGCTTTGCCGCCCTTAGTCGGTGCGGGGTTATACAGCGCAATCTTGTCGTCATTGGTTAGCTCGCCATAAGCCTCAGCAGCGGTTTCCCATTGCTCATCATCGAGCGCTTGTCTGATCACCACGATTGATTCCATGTTGCGAGCCAGTGCGTCCATATGTAGTGCAAGCGGATCTGCCGGTGCGGACTCAGTTGCTTTGTTGCCATCATCATCCTCAGCCGGTACGCCAGCGATTGCTTGGAGCGCATAACGTCGCGCATAGGTAATGCACGAGCCGACTGATTGCGCGTCGAACTTAGTCAGCGGCAAGGTGTAGCTTGAGCGCATCCACTGCCCACTGCTGTGCATGAGGATAGTGATCACGCCCGCTGATTGCTCGTTGCGGATTGGGAACTGCGTATAACTAAGCTGATTGTTGGATAGTGGATCTTTGATCGCCTTAACGACAGCGCCTAGATCCGCATATTTAGATTTAAAGAAAGGATTTGCGGCATCTTTAACAGCCGATCCCATCTCGTTTTGTGCTGAACTTAGCGCCTCAGCCAGCGCGTCGATTTTGGTGCTTTGCTCAAAATCCATCATATTTGATGTCCTCATTGTTGCGTTGCCAAACTTTCTCCATTTCCTCATCGAGCGACTCTTTGACGTAATTCCAGAACCACTCTCGCAACATCTTGTAAAGACGTTCCTCACGATTGGGATTGAAGATTTCAAGGATAAATTCAGCCTCTTCTGGGCGTGGTATTACCTCAGCACAAAGCTCATCAATGTAGCCATGCTTTTGTGCCATCCAGAGAACGAGATCACCTCGATGCTCAAGATCGTGAATCTCATCAACGCCGTACTCATTCCAATCAGGATTTTGCTCAATGATGTTGAGCACATCTAAGCGATCCATACTGCCTCCCTTGGTTATGCGGCAAAGTGCCGACATCACACAGATTACGTGCGATAAAAGGGAAAGTCAAACGGTTATTGTTTTATTCTGGATAGCGTCCAGTGAGGATCATATCGGCGATCTCATCGGCTCGGTTGCCGACTTGTCGCGCCCATAGAGAATCAAGAAACTCGTTTGCGGCGTATTCATAGTTTGCCTCAGCCATACGAGCAAGTGCTTTTTTAAACCCAAGTAAGCGCGTCATACCCAGGTTAAAGCACATATTGATCATCGCGTCTTGACGGACAGCATCTAAGTCGTCAAACCATGAAAAAGCCTCAAGCTCTAATCGGCAGCGCTGTATGTCGTTAGCTAATAGAAACTCTATCTCGCTGATTGACAAGCCAAGGCCACCATCATCATCTACGTTACGGCCAACCCCAACTGTGATTTTTCCATCTGTGCATAGATACGCGTGCGTGCGAATACCCTCATGACGCTTCAATTGCTCAATAAGTTTGCTCATTTTTTCACTTTTCTCAAAGCCATGAGTTTATCAGCTGAGCGCAAACCAAAACTGGCAGAAATAGCGAGGAACAGCAAATAAGTATACCAGTCATCAAGTTCTGCAAGCACTCTAAATCCATGTCGGACACGTTCAATCACCTCGGGGTTATCTGTCATTACGCCGTAGCTGATGGACATCAGCGGCAGCGCTAGTATAACCGTCCAGAACTCATCCTTATATGAATTTTGCGTGGCATCTGCCATCTTGTTTTCCCATGACGCGTCGGTTTTTATTACCTCCAACTTGCGCTCATGAGTTGCCTTTTTCTCTTCGGCTTTACGTTGAAAATGTCCCCCAACCAAATTAACTACAGGGCCAATCAGTGTTTGCCACATCATCGCATAAACTCCATGATGCCGATAACCAACGGGATGATAGTCATAATGACAATAAGCTGGCGGTTCATTGCGGAGTCTAGCTTATCAAAGCGACTGTTGTGTTCATCAAGCTGGCGCTGGATGCTTTCATAACGAACAAGGCACTCTTTCTCGTGCGCCTCTAACTTCATTAGTGCTTCTTTAGCAACATCCATCTCATTTACCGCCCTTCTCAACAACCAGCCAAATTAAAAATACAATAGGTATGACTCCGATTATACCAAGGATTCCTGCCAGTATTTTCTCTTTCAGTCTCTTTCTGTTGTAAATCGTCAGCTCACGTTCGCGGGTGATGGTTTTTTGTAGCTGTCTGAACTCCTCTAGGCCATCATCGCCATAGGTATACTTTATAAGCATAACAATTTCGCGCCGTTGCGCTCTTAGCTTCTGCTGTCTTGCAAAGCGTTCTAAGGCTTCAGCCTGTACGCTCTTTGCGAATACCACCTTGCGGAAGGGCGACGGCTCTTTCTTGTCGCACTCCATCGCGTCACTGTAATGCCCCCACCAAACGCCAATTTGAGACATGGTGTCCTCGACTGAACGGCCAGCCTGTACCATCCCTTGCACCATGGCAAAGGCTTTGGCACATCCAGCGGCGGCAGTAATAGGATCAAGCATAAAAAAGCCCATACAGTGATGGGCTATTTTAACACGCAACAACTATTGCAAACGAGGAAAGATTTACAGCCAAACTCTCATAGGTGTCTCAGGTGTAACCCCGTGCGTCTCGTCCAGCGCCTCTACAGTCTCACGCATAGCATCTCCTACGAGCCTTATATTGATATGCCAGCCTGCCATTGGTGCCATTTCAGGGTACTCGTTGCCCTCGTCATCAGTCAGCATGGTGCCTGTAGGCTCGTGCAGTGTCCCGACGACATCAATAGCGTACTCATGGCTATGAGTCACCATGTAGGGATCACCGTCCTCTACCTGCGTCTCGTTGCCTTCCTCGTCCACGTTAGTCACGTAGTCCTGTCGGTAAAAGTCAGCCAGCACAGTAGGCATATCTGACTCAGCCGATAGACGTAGGTGAAAGTCTACCTTTGGTGCTTCTTCGATTACTTCTTCAGTCATGATGTTAGATCCTGTAGTTGTGCGTTCGTGAGCCTTCGCGGGTAGTACTTGATGGACTTGATGTGGCCAGTTAAAAAATCTGTTCCGCCATCTGAACCAACGCCGATATAAAGAGTGTCAACGCTACTTAATTGCCCATTGCTTGTATCTGTTACAACTGCGCTTCCGTTTCCTGAACCTGCCGCGTCGTTTTCTGCTTTTGCGTAGGCTAGTTTAATATTTGTTTGGCCGTCTAAAACATTCAAAATTATGTCTGAGTTTACGTCCGAAGTTGCGCTAAATCGCTGAAACATTCTTACGTCTAATCCCGTATCTCCAATAAGTTCCCATCTATTCGACGAATCATCTTGGAAGTTCACAAAACGAGGAAAATTTACACCATCGCCAATTCCTTTTGCCTCAACAAACACAGTCCCAGCACTCTGGTTATACCCAAAGTCAGCCACGGGGATAGATGCTACATCGGCAGAGCGTGTTGCACCGCTAGGGGTGCCTTCGTTCTTGATGTAGCTGGTGGGGAATGAGCCTTGCTCAACTTGAAAAAATTGAACTTCGACATTACAAGCAGAGCCATCGGGAGATGAAATCCCAAAAAATTCTTTTGTAGCGCCTGAGTTATTGTCTACAGTTGAAACGATTTGCCACTCCTCTCCAATTGATTTATCTACGAAAAAACCATCTCGCCCGTGTTTAAATCTAATTGTTCTAGTGCCTTCTCCGTTTGCAGTTCTTATTAAAACCGACATGGCTGTTTGTGTACCATCCGCTATAAGATTGCTTAATCTAAACTGAAAAAAATGACTGATAGTATCCGATAAAGAAATAGGCCAATATTTACCCAAATATTCGTTGGTTGTCTGCTGTTGTCCGATTGTAGTTGCGCCGCTAGCGGTCCATCCAGATGCAGTTAGATCTTCAGAGTAAGGTAAATAGTTAGTCCTAGCTTCCTCCACCAGCAAACCCAGCCTGTTACCGTCTGCATCGTACTCTACACGGGGGAAGTTATTGGGATGCTCGAATAAAATTAGACTGCCGTCTGGTTGATCGAATAGGACTTCTTTGACGGATACGTTGTCGATGGTGCATTCGGCAGAAGCTGATTCTCTAATTGCTAACTTTGTATCTTCAGCAACGAAAAAACCTGAAACACTGCCTGTAGTGTCAAAAGAAAGCACACTGCTTCCGCCAGTATAGTTATAAACTAAAATTGCTTTTCCTGAAGCAAGAGCGGTTATGTCAAAACTAATCTTATAAATCTTACCAACTTCGGTGACATTTGTTTGGGTTAAATAACCTGCGGTTGCTCCTGTATGAGATGCAACGCCATTACTAACACTCCAGCCAGCTCCTGTACCCCAATCGTCAGAGCTTGAGAAATCCCCATTAGTTACAAGCTCATCCCCATAGCTAACAGGGCGCAACGCATGGCCTTTAGAGGCTCTAGTAAACGTAATCAGCGATTCATAATTAGAAAATTGCTTAGTCGGCATCTGCATCTCCTTTGATGTACTCAAAGCGATAGCCGCCAGCAGTCTTTCTTCTTCCTTTCAGCATAGAGCAAATACCTCCAGCAGATATGTTTAAGTCTCTTGCGGCTTGAGAGATAGACTCAAAAACCAAATTGGTATCAAGACAGCGTACAGGCTTGCACTTGTTGCGAGGCGCCTTGCCTCTCTTTGCTTGGCTAATAGCATCACAATGAGCGGCTGATCTTGGACGCCCTTTGTTTGCGCGAGAAATTTTAGCTCTAGTTTCTGCGGTGTGTCGGTAACCGTTTGCGCCTCTGCCGCCATTGGTGATATTGCACAAGCTCAATCCTGATTCGCGCAACTCTTCAATCAAAAGCATTTCTAATTCGAAAGCTTCTTGCTCTTCCATATCGGCTTCTATGATGTTTACCTCAAAGTCACCATGCTCATCTACTACTGACAGCCATAACTTATTTCGGCTAAAACGTGAGTAAGGACGCCAAGGCTTGCCCTTGCCCACATAAAAAACTTCGCCGCTGGGCTTGCTATGTGTATAAACGCACGACGGTATATTCATCATTCTGCCCAATCATTAACAACAAACGAGTTAGTGCCAGTGCCTTCAAAGGTTAGGCTCAGGGATGGCTCTAGCGATGGATTGGTTGCCTCTACAAGCCCAGCGTCGGTGATGTCTTTGTCCCATACACGGAATTCTGAGATTGTTCCCATGTATTTGTAGGCGAGTGACAAGTCAATAGTAGACAAGTCAGGCAGTATTGTAGGGGTTGTGTCTGCTGTTAAGGCTACGCCGTCTGTCGCTCCATTGATAAAGGTAGAACCGTGACGCCCTGCGATGTTGTAAGGAACTAGAATGTCTGGTTGTAAATAGGAACTTATTGTATCAACAAGATCCAAGCCAGAAGTTGATTCACGTTGAAGAAAATCAATTTGGCCTTGTCTACTGCCTGAAGTGGTGAGTTTATATCTTATGTATCTACTACCACCTGCATACCATTGAAAGAAAAATGCTGCTGTGTTGAGATCAATATCAGCATACGTCAATCTACCTTCCACAGCGATACAAATAGACAGGGGGTTGATCTCTTCTAATGTAATACCAGAGATGTCTACGTCTACTGCGTTTTCAATTTGCAACCATAGTAAGCCAGTTGACGTGACAATAATCTCTTCAAAAGTGCCACTGCCGTTGTAATATTTGCTGGGTATTACATCTGCACTATTAGCCGCATTGCGGAATCTCATTCTTGTTCTTGTACCGCTATTTAAAGTTTGCGTCCACTTAACACGAACAACTTTGGTGCTACTGTCGTCTGCAATCGTCGGTGTAAATGTGTGAGCGCCAGTAATGTTTACAGGATCTGTACCACTATAGACATTTCCTGTAATGCTCTGCGGCTCAGGCCACGGTAGGTTAGCTGATGGGATAGTGAATGTCTCAACCGCTCTGGTTACGCTAGAGCCAGACGTTGGAATTAGCGATGATCTTGTCGCTCCAACTTCAGCTTGAACACCATAAAAATACATAGTAGCGTTAGCAGGTGCCGTCCCCACACTGTCGTCAGCATCGCTAGGGCCAATGATTATGTCGTTAGATCCCGCAGTAACGGAGCCAAAATAACGAGACAGCCTATACCAGCCATTACCTACGTCCTCTATGTTAGCTGTGTTTCCGTGTCCGCCAGTATCATTATTGGTTCCAATAGTACCATCTGATAAATCAAACCACGCACCGTTATCGCTTGAGCTATTGTTTGCAATTCTAACTATAGAGTTTGTTCCTGCTTTTGCATAAACAGATACCGTGACTGACAATCCGTTAGTGAACACAGCAGAACTAGGCTTAATATAAGATGATAGGCCTGATCCTGTTGATTCTACTTCTAAAGCATTTTGAGTACCGTCGGGCGAAACTGCGGAGTTTTCAGTTAAATTTAAAGTATTTGTTCCGCCGTCTATCCAGCCAGAACTAAAGTCACTGTAATCAACCAGATTAGTCCTAGACTCAGACTCAGCCAGTACGCCCTCGTTAACCCATGCGCTTCCGTTATAAACGTGGTGGCCTACTCTGGGGAGGTAACGTGCTGTTGCTGGGTTTACAGTTTCCTTTACTGAAATGTTGCTTACAGTAGCAGTCTCCCCTGCTTGTGCTCTAAATATAAGCCAGCTCGTATTGGCCGTTACTACTTTTGTATAAGTACCCGCAGAAAGGGCTTCTGGAGATGTGACGCCTAAATAGACAGTCAGAGTATCGCCAGTTATGGTGAACTTATACTCGTATGTTTTACCGCTAGTTACGAAATTACTGTTTCTAATATCGGTATTGCCTGTTGCATTTGTGACTGTATAAGAGCCGTCACTGTTGTCTACCCATTCGCCCTCTAAATCAAAGTCGCTAAACAGCTCAGGGCCAAACGGACGCGAAGCTGTAGGGACGTATGAGTCTCCACGATCAGGGTTGTCTACCATGCCGCCTAAGTCAGAGCGGTAAGAGCGAAGGCGAGTAACAGTAACGCTTTCAGTTCCATCAGGATCAATAATTCTGTGTATACCCGATACCTCAGACAAGCCCATTGTAAGATAGCCATTTAAATCAGTGCCATCTAATTCAAACTCAATAGCGCATAAAAACCCTGAAGAGGTAGCTGTGATTGTTGCTGTATGTTGCGATGCTTCTGTATTCACAGAGCCGCTTTGAATATCAAATACGCTTACTCCATTCGCATTCGCATCAAAAATTTGAGTTTGTAGGGTAAGGTATTGAACGGTAGTGCCTGTTGTTTCTACTGCAAAAACATACGTCCCTTTTTGCGTAAAGGTTTGTAAAACACGAGCATAGGGCGTTTGATTGCCTGATTGAGCCGTGGCAGTCAAAGTATTGTTTGATGTCCACGATGCGTCGTTAGTGCTTGTAAGAGACGATGATGGATCTTCAGAGTACGTCAGCAGATTATGCGGCGCCCATTTGATAACAGGCATCTCGCGGACGCTTACGTTGTCCCATTCAGAATAGTCGCTAGTACCTGAGTCATCCCAGAATAGCGTTAAAGTTGACGAAGTCCCTGTAGCAGTAAAAGTGAATGTCTGACTGCCTTCACCAAAATACGGAGAGCTAAGAAGATCGGTGCTATTGGCGCCTGAAGTACCAACGCGCACTAAACCTCTGGAAGATCCTCCGCTTTCTTCGCGCAGATCAACGGTGACTAAATAAGTTTTGCCAGATACGGTAGTAAGTGTTTGGTGTATATATCTATCTGGGGTGAGAGAGGCTCCATACAAGCGCAAACGCCCTAAGCGAGTACGCTCTATGACTCCCGTAGCAGTCCAACCAGAAACATCTGAGTCGAAGCTACCATTGGTAACAAGCTCAGGCCCATAGCCGTCCGTCATAGTGGCATTGCCAGCACGAGCGTGGGTTATGGCGCTGGAAAAGGTAGAATGCCCTTTGTATTTGTTTCGTATAAAGTCCGCTCGAAACTTTGGGCTGATTCCTAAAACGGCATAAGCATCTCTCAGCTTATTCCGTAGACGCTGTACAGATACACCTATGCCGAGGCTCATTTAAACCACCAGTGCGTGAATGCCTGTGGCAGTCGTCCCAGTAGCCTTGACTCGCTTCACAGAGCACGTCAAATAAAAATTGTCTGGCACATTTACAGTGCGTTCGTTGCCGTCCTTGTTCAGGAATACAACGTCACCGCCGGTTTCGATATATAAGCCGATTGCGATGTTGCCGCTGCCGACGTTATCAGTGCTGTCGTTAGTGGTGACTTCAACCATGTCAATCACTAAGCCACTCTGATTCGGCGCATTCTCATAAATGAATGGGTTTGCCATGTGAAATCCTCCTAGTATCTCTCGATTATATCACCACTTATGGCTTAGTAGGCCATGTGATATCTGACTTGTCAGTTGCTGACTCATAAGTCTGCGGTAAATCCCTAAGCGCCTGCCTATATGTCCGCCACTCTGCTTTTTTCTCATCTGTTAAGCCGTTGTCTGGCAACTGCGTGTAGTCGCTCATAAGCAATAGATAATCACGCTTTTTTTTGACAGTGCCCCAGTTAATCATCGTACACCTATGATAGTCGTATCAGCGACTTTTACCCTGCCTTTCGTTTGTGAGTTCAGCGAACCGAAGCTCGTAGTTAAAACCTCGAGATAGAAAAAAACGTGAGTTGTCCTAGATGTATCATCGAAGCCATGTAAGGTTACTGAATGCTTTTCAAAATCAACGCTGGTATCGCCAAGAAACGGATGTATGTACGTCTGCTCAGATAACTTAACCCTACTAGCAAAAGTTGAGCCGACACTGAGCTTGTAAGAAACCTCGGGCCTGTCACCTCCGTCGTCATCCCAATTGCTTCCCGTAGCTGTCTGCCACTCTATGTTGGCAACGAAGTGTGATTTCTGCCCTCTGGTTGTATCGGTAGGTGCATCCAGTCTCACTGAATAAATCAAAGCGCTACCTACTTGGAAGTCGTAATCCGCTGTCAGACTCTTGGTTTTTGTCCCGGTAACATTATCTTGCAGTTCCTCTTGTTTTACTAAAATAGAAGTACCGTTGAAGCTATCAGTCGCCGCTGACTTGTTGCCAGAAAAATCGACGGCCTTCAACCAAAAATAACGAGTTACATTACCTGGCAAGCCAGTAACTACGTACTCCTCGCCATCAACTACAGCCGTGGGTGACGCAGGTATTGAGTCGCTTGTATTTACAAACACCTCCGTATGCTTGAAGTCGATGTCACTAGGGTTAGTCCACTCTGCCGTAATCGTTTGTATGCCGCCTGTCGCACTCGTGTTAGACGGGACAGCAGGCGCTGTCGTATCGCCATTGAATACTTCGGCAGTGAGCGTTGTGCCAGTGCTAGTGACGCCTAATAGGTTTTGCACCTGCACACGAAAATCATAAGTAGACGTGACATCAAGGCCAGTTAGCAAAATGCGTGTCTCTTTAGTCTCCGCATGAAAATAATCAGTCGTGCCGTTTATGTTGTATCTAATTTTATAGAAATCAATAAACGCATCTGTTGGCGCGTCCCACGTAAGTTCCACTGTTGTCGTGCTCGTACCATCGGGGCCGACTAGCGCAAACTCAGTTTTCGATACGTTTGTGACGTTATCGACAGTTCGCCCATCGTATAGATCAAGCTCACCGCCGGACAAAAAATCCTCTTCATCTGAGGTTGTCCAGCTGTACACAGCCGCAGCGGTTTCAATCAGCGTAAACTTCACACCAGATTCGCCGCTTGGCGTGATCATTAACTCGTAATCAATAACCTCAAAGACTTTGTTGGTATAGCCCAAGCGATCATTGGTGATGTTGACGGTATCGCCAACTTTTATTTTTAGGCCAGACAAATTAACTGTCATTGACAACACGACTTGCTGTCGCGATTTAAGCAATGCAATCTTTGCAATCCGTTGTGCTTGCAGGTTGTTAGTCACAAACGGCAACGGCATATCAAGATAAACAGGATCACCGTCCTCAGTCTCATATGTTGAACTGAGTTGCGCCGGATAATCCATAATCTTGTAATTCTTTTCCTCAGATATAAACGTGCCTTTCACGCCGTTATAAACTGAGCGACGCGATTGCTTTGTTTGTATTGTTATCGCGCTGATGGTGTTCGATTCATCAAATGAGAAAGTAGGCGCGACATACTCCGCACCCTGAATGAAATACTTGCCGTTCGAGTAAGCGATACGCCCGCCCATAGATGACAGCAGGTTTTCAATATTCGCTTTGATTTGGTTTGACGTGTCGATGACGCCGTTGCATTGATAGCGATCCTGCGTGCCGCCACCATCGAGGCTCACTTGCTCATCACAAAGATCAGCCGCCGCCTCAAGTGCATCAGAATCAATGTTGGCGTTAATCTCGCCTAAGCCATAAGTGCTATCAAGCAAGTAATCGCGGACACACAGCGCTGGGTTTGTACTGTAAGCAGTGACGTTTGTACGTGGATCAAAAACACGTTTTCCTTTGATGACTGCCGTGATGTTAGGGACGCCCTGCGGAAACTTGTCTTGGTTCCACTCAAGTTTAAAAGCGAGGTATGCAATGCCACTTAGCTTGTGATCTGATGTCCATTGGCTGATTGGTGTTAAAAGGCTTGAGGCACTTTGTCCCGATGTGCCTAGCTTGGTTGTATCCATTGTGACGTAAGTACCCCAATCACTTTGGAATCCACCTGATGCTGTCCAAATCTTATTGTCGTTAAACCACACCTCTTCATATGAATTGATGTAATGCGTAGCAAAAACCACAGCGAGGTGAAGGTATTTATTGTCATCACCTGAGTGTGCGATGAAAACGACGTTGCCGCCGACACGCGCTTGTCCATAGATAATTTTTCTTGGCCCAGCAGCATCTCGCGTGGTGACAGTCGTACCGCGCATCTGTGATCCCAAATCAGGCTTTGGAATTAAGGCATTACTAACAGCAGATATGCCAGCGCCTAATGCAAACGCACCAAAAAACACAGTCGCAGAAAAGCCCATCGCTACGCTTGCGCCTACCGCTGTGACTAATCCTACAACTGCACTTACCGCCATTGTTTACCTCACGCACTTAGCGTAAACACGCTCAATGTTCTCAAAGCCTTGACGCTCAAGAATGCGATCAAAAGGCTGATGAATCTTTGTATTAATGTTGATCTGTCGCACGCCCTCTCGCTCAAGACACTCAACGGCATACTTAATCAGTTTAATCCCAGTAAAGCCCTCACGCACGTCGGCTCTCAAAAATATAATGTCGTTGTTTGCAAAGATGTGATCTTTGTAATGCAACGATGGGCCAACAATCAGCACAAAATAACCGAGCAAATCACCATCTTTTCGCGCTGTGTAAACACGCAACTTGCCAGCGGTATCCAGCGCAGCGTAAGCCTCCCAATCTGGATTCAGCTTGATGACATCTTGATTAAGCGCTATTTCTTCCCAATGCTCTTCAATGAGCGGCTTGATCTCATCTTTTACTTGCGTAAATGACTCGTGAGCAAACTTCACCTGCCTTCCTCACTAATCATGAAATCTGTCGCCTTCATCATAATCTCCATTACCTCTGCCTCCGCCAGCGCTACCGGCTTGAGAGCGTCCCCAAACAATCTCCTTTTCAGCAATCTCTGTAACAAACTCCAAGCCTTTATCATTTGGGTAATCAATCTTTTGATCCTCAGATGTATAGCGGCGTTGACGTGAGCGCTCAAACTCAATCAATCTATTTTCAACAGTGACTTTAATCGTTGAGGTGTCACCAGAATCGGTGATTGTCATCGTATCCATAAAGCCTGAGAAGATCACAAACGGATTGCTGATCAGCGAGTTGCTTGAGTTCATCGTGCCAAGCAATATCTTTAGCTCGCGTCCCTGGTAATCCTCATCACGCGCTTTAGACAGCAACGGTTCCGTCACTCCTGACAGCTGTACGGTTGCGCCGTTAGCCTGTAATTCAGTCGATTCTTTAATGCCGCTTACAGCGAGCAATGTCCCCGCGCCAACGTATGTGACGCTCCCAGCGGTTAAGTTGCCAATACCGCCCCAGAGATTAAGGTTGCCAGAATCAAACGCGCACTGAACAAAAAGAACTGGCCGAACAACATCAGCCGATACCGCATTGGCAACCGCTGTTGGTAATCCGCGACTCATATAGCCTCAATACACGCAAAGGTGAAAGAATAAAAACTTGATTGATTGATATCCCATTCAACTTCATTAGAGGCTAAACGCCAGCTTCCTTTCGGCAGTGAAAAATCAAGTGTCGTTGCAGATGTTATGGCAGTTCTGAGTGGTGGCATAATGTCAAAGGTTGTTGAGTCAATATTAGTGATAATGTAAAGATTGCCATTCACCTCAAAATAATCACCGACAACCGCGTTGCTCAAAGTGCCTGTCACTGTTGTTGCGTTAGCCGCACCACTGGTGATTGTTCCTGTTGCTGTTGCGTTGTGCAGCGGATTGCCCATTGTAAACGTGCCAGACTGCCCTCGTAATGATGCAAAAAAAGCCTCAACTTCTTTCGCCTCAGATTGTTTTAGTGGCGGCAAAGTCACCTCTGCCTCCCAGCGAACGCCTTGATGCTCATGCACTTGCTGATCAAATGTGAAAGGTGACGTGCTGATTTGCGTGGCCGATTTCAGCCTCATCGTCATTTTTTGGAAGCCTACATTTGGAAACGCTGCCATCTTATACCCCCATAGCCCGCGCATAACCACCGCCGCGCATCCTAGAATCCGCAACAGCCGCTTTTGCGGCCTCAGTGATAGCTGGGAGCATATTTGCGATTTCGGCTCTTACAGTCTGTTGTATGCCCGTTGTGACGTTGATCGTCTGCTGAACAATCACTTTCTCGCCACCGCCCCTTGTATGATCAATCACCGACTCATTGGGGTGCAGGATAGCCGGGAAGCCACCTTTGCCGTCGATACCGCCAGCGCGAGCGCCCATGCCAGTGAAACCACCACCCTCAAAGCTCTGAGAACGAATCTGAGCAACTTGCGCTAAACCACTAGCCACGACAGCAGCGGCCATTGCAAAGTTGATTGGTGGCGGGAATGACGCGAGCGCTTTAGTCGCACCCGTGTATGTATTCATCACAGCTTGAGCAATCTGAACGCCCTGCTGAAGTCTAAATGCGGCTTTGTTGTGCTTGGCGATACCGGCCAGCTGTTGATCTAAGCCACCCAAAACGATCTGTGTTTGTTCCATTGTTGACTTGCGCTTAAAGTCTTTCAGCGCTTGCTCGCCTTCCATGCGCGCCTTAGTCACTGGATCCATTTGTGTCACAGCCGGTGGTATCTCAGCATCTGCCTGAGCCGCAACCACAGCCGGTGCGTTAGCAGCAATCACCTCAGCTGTCTCACGCGCCTTAGCTTGGACACCATCAAACCATGCCTCAATCGCATCAGATGGCGGTGCTTCAGCCATCTCTGCAAGCTCAATTTTGAGCGTATCGCCCATCTGTCTCAGTGATTCAGCGGTATTCCTAAACGATTGCCCAATATTGTCCTCAATCGTTCCCATGCCAAAGAATTCAGCGACTCTGTTGTATTGCCTAATCAGGAAATCAGCAGCATCACCAATAACTGAGAAGTGGCCGACAATCGCCTGCGCCAGCCGAGTCATCAAGAACTGAATGCCCTTGATGAGTATTTTTAGCCCATGAATAGCATCCGCCAAGACGCCAAAACCTTTCACGAGCAACTCAGCAACTCGATTACCGATGTTGCCGAATCCTTCAGTATCCAATGCTGTCTGATAGAAGTTAGCCGCAAGCTCGCTGATAGCCGGTGACAAAGCAACTGTCACCTGATTAGCCAAACCCTCAAAGACGCCCTTAGCGCGTGTCACATTATCGTTGGCTTGTTCGATCTGTGCGGCATCAACACGACTGAGACTAATGCCCAGCTTTTCAGCCTCCGCCGCCATCTGTTTCAACCCATCAGAGCCACCGGCAAGCGTGTTGACTAACGCCACACCCTCACTGTCAAACAGCTTCATCGCGAGCCTTACGCGATCTGATTGCTTTTCAACGCCTTGCATAGCATCAGCGACAACTTGCATCTGCTGATCTAGTGGAAGTTTTGCGAGAGCGGCAGCGTTGATGTTTAACTCTTCAAGTGCGCCTTTAGCCTCACCTGTACCAACAGCGGCCTCCGCAACGCGCCTTGTCATGCGTTGCAGTGCCATGTTCATCGTGTCCGTTCCGACACCAGTGAGTTCAGCGGCGTGCTGTAAGCCAGCAAGCGCCTCAGTTGTCACGCCCAGCTTGTCAGCGGTTTTGGCAAGGTTGTCGATAGCGCTAAGACGCATCTTAACCATCGCAGCGGTTGCGGCAGCGCCAGCGGTTGCAAAAGCCACACCAATCTTAGCTGTTCGCTTAACAGTTTTAGCAGCGGCTTTGTTTAATGATCCAAGGTTGCGAGTTACGGAATCAAACGCCTTCTGCGTTTTGTTCTTAGCCGTAATGTCAATTTGCGCGTTCATGCGACTCATTTTTTCGCTTCCTTTAATCTAAACCACGCAATCCAACCCAGATATTCCCTCATATCCATCGCTTCGATTTCGCCGACTGTTTTGCTTAGGGTTTCCGCTAAATGAAAACGGAATTGCAAGTCATAGTCGGTTTTCAGTTTCCCGCGACTTCATCCTCATCAGGATCTGTGGAGCTAATATCACCCACCACACGAGCAAGCACGTCAGGATCAACGTGGCGCATAAGTTCAGTCTTATCAACTTTCCTGAAGATAGGTGTACCCTCTTCATCAATAAGACGATAGATCAGCGTCATTGCCATAGCCTCAGCAGTTTTGCCGCTTTGACTAAGTTCCAGAATCTCGCCCATCTGTGCAAGATTGATCCCTGGCTTAACGTAAGCTGTGGTTTCCCACTCAGGGATCTCAATCTTTGACGGACTCGCGCTGAGAAGAGCCTTGTAGTGGCCCTTTGCCTTATCTAAGACACTCATGCGTTATACCGTAGTCTCTGACAATGCGCCGTCACCCTGCACTGAAATCGACGCCTCAATGTTGCCATCGAAAGACGCTGATCGAGTTATGCCGGTAACGATTGCTGTGCCAGTGTAATAAGTATCACCAGACGTGTCGCCTTCAGGGTAGAAGTTCAACGTAACCTCTGCACCGATTGTAAGCGCGCCTTGTCCGCTTGTATCTGTCTCATCCCAGTAGACATCAACAGAGCCACTGAATGTGCTAAGACTTGCAACATAAGCGCGGCTTGTTGCGCCCATGATTGTTTGCTCTAAGGTGTCTGCTGACTCCTCAATTGAATAAGAACGAATGTTGGCAATCGCATTTGATCCAACCTTCACCGTTCCTTCTGAACCTTTATGAATTGCCATCGTTTATTCCTCCTCGGAATCTTCGTTTTCTACCACTTCCACTTGAGGCTCTTCAGCCTCCACAACAGGCTCTTCAGCCTGAACCAGTTTCCAGCCCTTACGCAACATCTCATCAACTTTGTGAGCCATTACTTTAATGTGCGTGTCGCCGTAATTCATCTCGATCATATCGCTGTCTCCGCGTCATCTTCCCCAGTGAAGTAATCAATCTCAACTTCCATTGTCGCGTAAGCAATTGGCTGATCACCATCACCAGAGAATTGTGAATCAAATGATACCACTCGTGTATCTTTTGCGAATCCACCTCTCGTTAAATCTGTATAGAGTGCGGCCTCTACCTCTGCGGCTATCGCATCGAGCGTGTCATCATAATTGTTGAGCGCTTTCACATACGCCTCAACTGCAATACTCAACGTGCGCTCTTGAATACGCGGCACAGTGATCGTCTGATATTCAGTGTCTTCTGTGCGCGTATAGATCGCCATTCCTGGCAACTTGTCTTCAGCCACTGGATAAATTCGTGTCTGATAAACATTGTTGCCTGTCGTTGTTAATCCTGTAAGCGCGGTAACTACATTATCGCGAATAGACTTCCTTACGTGCGCCATCACTGAGCCTCAAGCATTACTTCAGTCATGCCGGTTCCATCAGGCATCACCACGCGCACGATGTATGTTGTACTACTGATCACCATCTGATCACCTTCAGCGATGCCGCTCACATCTGCGCTGCGACAAAGCACTTTGGGTTGTTGCATAGCGAATGCAACAGAACCGCCAGTATCAACATCTATATATTCATTGTCGAAGATAACAGTGATATTGCTTGCAGAACCGCCGCTCGGTGTATAAGCACAAGTCACACCAAAATCAGCGAGAAACGCCGCACGATCATCAGCTATCTCAACAGCCATCAATCAGCCTTTTTCTTCGCACGAGTGCGACGCTTTGGCTTGGTTTCTTCTGTGAGGCCAACAGCACGATCAACAGTCTCAGCCTTTTTCTCTACAACAGGCGCAATTCGATTGATACCTAAAAGCCCTTTCACCTCACTTCCTGGCACCTCAACAACATCACCGGCTTTAGCCGCGCAACCGTTAATCACTGTGCCTTTTAAAACTAGATATTTCATAAACAACCTCAAGAAAACCCGCCCCTCCAAAGAAGGGCGGGCTATGAGTTTTAGCCATCGTTACCGAATGCGAAACTAACCGCGTGCCGTACAGCCACATCCATAGACTGCAGCGCTACAACGCGAACAGTGCCGCTGGTGCTGTTGGTGTATGGATCAACAACAATGTCGAGTCCACCGAACATACCAATCAGCAAGTCAGCAAAGTTACCGAAGTAGAGGTTTCCAGCTGTGCATTGGTTAGAAACAATACCGCGATAACCGTTGATTGTGCCGCCGGGCTCTGCCACGAACTGTGCAGTGCCGGTTGCTTTCTCAGTAGTCTTGAGAGAGCCGTACATAGCAGCAGGCAAGATGTATGCCAAGTTACCAGTTAGAGCATTGTCCTCAGCAACAGCCGTTTCAAGAGTTACAACCTCAGCAAAGGTTGGGTTAGCAACTGCGAAATTAGTCACTGTGTTGACACCAGAGGTGTTCAAGATACCTGTGGGCTGTCCGCTTGAGCCAGAGCCTTCCAAACCAGCCAAGTCAATCGCAGTTGCGATAGCTTGTGCCAAGTCATCACGCATCATTGCCTCAACATCCATTGAAGAGTGGATGAGCAGTTGACGTGTCACGTCAGTGTGCGCGCCGAGTGTCTTAGGTGTCATTGAAACCTGTCCAACAACCATTTCTGATTCGCTTGATGCACCGCCTTCAGAAGCGATCCAACCAGCAGCAGCGGCTGAAGTCTTCTTGGGGATCTTAACGTCTCCAGAAAGGCCACCGAGCATACGTGCGCCCGCTTGCATCACAGATGAAGCGTTGCGGAGTACGTCGATGAACTCACCACCACGGAAGTCGTCAGTAAACAACTCTGACTCATCCGCTGAGTTTAGATCACGAGTCCAGTTACGCAGAACATCAGCTGGAAGCATAATGCCTTGTGCTGATTTGCCATACTGATCAGCAGCGGCGCGTGAACATTCAAATTCAAACGCAGCGGCTTCTTGAGCGCGTCGATCAGTTGGATTTGCCATAGCGTGAACAGCGCGAACGAGCGAGAAGCGCTGTGCTTCTTTCTTGTTCAGGCCGATTTCTTGGCTTTCCAATGAACGATCAGAGCCAATCACTTCGAGCAACTCACCACGGAACTCTTCGATAGACTTGCCATCTGAGATTGCACGCTGTGCAAGATCAGATTTGTTGTGACGTGCGCCAAGCTCAACAATCTGAGCGGCGTTCTTTTGGGCGGCTTTACGAGCATCTGCTTCGACTGCCGCGATATCAATTGATTCTGACATGGGTATCTCCTTAAAGTCAGTTTTGATCACGGGGTTAGATGAAGCAGAGCTTGATCGGCCTACACCCACGGAGGCATCCGCAGGAATAGAAACCAAACTTGCCTCGACAGGACGCCAAGACTTAGCAACATAAGTTTCCTTGTCTTTGCGTTCTAGTTTGTTGATGGCATAACCGATGGACACGTTAGCCTTGATACCATCAAGCACATCGTCGAAAGCCTCTCTAGCAAGTGCGCCTTTGCCAAAACGCACCGTCGCCCGGAGCCGCCGAGCCGAGCCGTCGAGATCGACAGATTCAACCACGCCGATTTGTCTTTCTGGATCATGATCCAAAAGAAGCGGGGCGCGTCCGCTGTTCAAAAAACTCAAATCAATTGCTTCTTCTGAGTGTTCCAAAACTTCCATTCCGTATGAGCGTTGTACTGGTTCCTCAGAACTTACGGCCATCTTTACGCGGCGTTGCTCTTCATCAACCGCTTTATCTACAAGCTCCATTGCACGATGAGAAATTTCAACCGCACCTTTGCGATCTCCGTCCACTAATTCGAGCGCAGCATCTTCAATCGCCTCAGCAATATTCTTAGCAAGCTCATCTTTCAACTCTCGAATTCGCTCATCATCTTCTTCTTCAAACTCTTCAGACTTACCGAACTCAATAATCACTGAATCAGCGGTTTCAGTTACATTCTTGATATGCCGCTCATCATCGTGATAGTAACGAATAGGATCAATCTTAGTTAGCGTCGAAAAGCGATGGCCTACTCGCACATCACTTTCATTACCTTCGCTGTCATAAACGCGAATCAACGCCGCAGGATCATCCTCAGTACCGTTCACAGTAAACTCTGAATCAGGTACATTGATTGATCCATCACGCTCAATGCGCTCAATTTTTCCTCTCGCTCTGCCACCAGATGAATTCCAGCTTACGAAGTCGCCAACTGATAGCTCATCTGGCTCTGCACGTTTTTCCGTTTCCATTGCACGTTCCTCAGTAGCCGGTTCAAACTTCAAAACTTCCCAGTTGTTTTCACGCAACCATTCGCGCGCTTCATCTTCTGAGAACTGTGACGAATCAAAGCGTATCGACTGAATCTCTGTTTCGCCGTCTTTATAACCAACGATTATATCAATTCCCTCACCAAGTTCATCATTTATGCGTCTGAACTGTTCGTATTGGCCAGGCTCTTTGATTCTCGCCGCGTGTTCATTAGGGTATGGCCGCTTATCCTCATAGGCGCGCTCATCTAGTGAATTGAGTCTTTGCGTGATTCTGTTTGCCCAAGACTCTCCAGCATCTCCTCCCCAAAGCTCCCAAGCAATTCGTCCTGCGCTGGGGAATCCTTCCTCTCCACTGTTGAATCCTTCGGCCTTTTTATCGACAGTGTGTCGCGCAAAATAGCTATACATACGCCGAACAGTATTGATACTGAGATCGCGACGGTTAACGAGATCACGAGCGCGAGCGACGCCAACCTCAGTACCGCCACGCCCAAATTCTTCACGCCATTCCAAGCCACGTTTAGCATTAGCCGCCATCGCCTCCGTCGGTTTTGTATTTATTTCCTCGCCCTTATACGTCGCCATCAGTCACCTCGGGAACCACCGGCATCATCATTGCCGCGTAAGGCTCAAGCGCATACTTCACGCCAAACTGCTCCATCAAGCTCTTATCGCGCACAATCTCAGCAAGTAGCTCTTCAGTGTCTTTCCCGTATTGGCTCGCCACGTCTTGCAGACTAAGCACGCCAGCCTTCATTCCGTTGATGGCCGCATTCATTTCTTTTTGTGGATCAACCCAATTCCACGCTCGGCCCCTGAATTCGGCAGCGCCTTTGAACTTGTCGAGAGTTGTCAATGGCAAGCGAACACCCTGCACCTCAAGCGCCGATTCAAGCCACGCCTCAAACACGGGGCGTACAAAGTGATCAATGAGCAATTGCTGAAGGTTGCGATAGTAATCACGTTCCTCAAGCGCGCCTTGGCGGATAGAACTGTAAGACGTAGCCTCAAGATCATTAGCCAATGACGTATAAGAAACATTAAGCGCCGACGCGATGCCCTTCAGCACTGACTTGTGGAAGCTGTCAAATTCGCTGTTAGGGTATTGCGGATCAAACGTCTTGAAATCAACGCCGTTAGGCAACTGATGAAAAGTGCCAGGCTGTGCATCAATAATCGGCACATTGCCATCAAGTTCATCAGCAACAAAGCCGTCACCCGATGGACTTGTGAAGAATCCCATCTTTGAGGCACCCATACGAGCCGCCACAATCGACGCCTCACGCCAGCCATTAAGTTGCTTAAGCGATGCCATTGCTGGTGCCATCCAAGGCTCACCGCGCGTCTGTCCTGGCCTCAGAGGTTGGAATATATGAATAACACGATCAGCAGCAATCCGACGATGCTTAGGCGTGCGTGTTTGCGTGGTAAAGTCGTAATCACCGGGGTGATACGTGAGTAAGTGGTACGCAATAGGCTTGCGAAACTTGTCAAGCTCCACTCCCATGCGGATTTCATTGCCGTTAGATAGTCTTTCAGATTTTTCTTCATCTACTTGATCCGGTTCGATAAATTCCAAGGCAAAAGAGTCATGAAAGTCATTGCCGCGATGCTTGATGATAAAAACCTCACCATCACGCGCAAGACTCTCGATAACCATCTTCTGCACGTCGATCCAGGACATTTTCCCGTCCGCCGTGCAGTTCCCCTTGCGCCCCCAAGTCTTAAAACCTCGCTCAACAGCACTGTTCCCTGGCTGATCAAGCGCGCCAGCGGGATCAAGTGCTTTGACTTGTAGCTTTACACCATATTGCCCAACGGTATTTGTCTTTAGAAGTGACAGATAACGCTTGGCGTATTCGTTGTTACGCGCCAGATCCCGTGATCTTGCACGCATACGCGATATAACTGGATAAAGCTCGCTGTCCGCAGATCGCTCAGACTCTCTGTAATCAGCAAATAAACGGCCTGTATTAGCCGCCGCATATGCTCTTTTGAAAGTCTTGTTTTTTGTTTCAGGTTTAGATTTCAAAAAATCGAATAAAGCCATTTAAAACCTCACCTGAATCGTTGCGCCGTTCTTTTTGCCGCGCTTCAGCAGTTCATGATTCTCATGCTTCACAACTTCACGCCGATAGTAATCACGCGCCTCAATCAATTCAGAGAAACTTAACTTTGTTAATGAGCGCCCAGCGATTGAATAGCTTGCTACATCTGAATCAGCCTTGCCTTGCAGAAGGCTCTCGATCTTTGCAACCATTTTCTCTGCATGAATACGAGGATCAGCTTGGTTGCTGTCCATATCAGGAATGAACTCAAAATCGCCAATATCAACAACGATTCTGTTTCCTGAGCTAGTTTGCGTAATTTCAAGTTGCCAGTGATATTTGCCCGGCAAGAACGTATCGCTTTCCGATGACGTAATAGTGAATAAGTAATAATCTGGATCTTCAGTAGCCGCGATTTTGTGCTCAGAACTACCGCCGCCCGTTATTCTTGCAACATATTCTGCTGAGTGTGTCGCTGGTGGATAATCAGCCACAAGATCCGATCGTTTCCACTGCACAAAGTCGCCAACTACGATCTCATCAGGTTCAATTTCTGGAGCGTTCGCAGCAAGAAATAAGTTCGCCATATTCTATCGCCATGATGTCGCAAAATTCCCGCGCGGTTTAGCACGCTGAGGGTACGGAGTTTGTCTTTGCTCTTTCTGTTCACTTTCAAGCGCATCTTGCGCGTTTTCCAGTTTGTCAGCAAGGGCATTGACATTCACCCCTAATATACCATATGCCGCTAGTGCGTACACCATACAGTCAAGCGCTTCATTCCGAGGGCGAATCTTCTCGAAAACGCGCTTTTTAAAGCCTCTGTGGAAGCGAGTCACAATCTTTTCAGCTGTAAGTTGCCTAAAGTATTCATCATTTAGAGCGTCAGCAAAGTGCATATAACCCGGCCCCGCCTCTTTGATTCGCATCCTCGCAAATAACAAATCCTTTGCAGTGTCCACACCAACAGGAAAAAGCAGACATTTACCGATGTTGTTCTTTGATGGACGCCCTGAAATAGGTTTTCCCTCGCCACCGACACCCTTGATGGCAAAAATGCGCCTTGGTGCGTTCTTTTTGCAGTACGCATACACAGAATTCGTAAAATGGCCGCCCGAATCCACGCAAGTCGCGCGAATCGCTATCTGTCGGCCTGATTCCGTCTCAAATTGCGTATTTAAGACAGAATCAAGGTTAGTCCATAGCTGCGGTGTGCTTGGATCGCCGTAAAGCGTCTCGTGCGCGATCACATACGTTTCATCATCGCGCCCCCAGCCGATAATCGACACCTCAAGCCGGTTATCCTGCACATCCACGCCCGCTGTCATCAAAATCACGTCATCTGGCACGTTTGGCATCTGTTCGCGGCGCTCAGACAGTTCATAATCGTCCACTGTCTCGCCCTCATCCTCCCAAGTCTCGCCAAGATAAGTGTTTGTAAACACTCTAAGCTGTTCAGGATTCTTTTTGACGCTCAGAAACTCGCGCACAGCGTCGCTAAGTGATGTCCAAGGCGAATACATACCGTTGATAGCAAAGCCCGCCACGCTCGATTCTGGCTGTGTGACAACCCATTCACCATTGCGAATAGCCCAGATACGATCACTTTCAGTCCACATAACCGCGCAATGCTCACACACATAGTGCGCTGAATCAGGGTTTTTATCGTCCCATCGGACATTCGCCCACTTTAAGACTTGCGGCTCATGGCAATGCTTGCATGGCACGTTGAAAAAGCGCTTGTCAGATGCTTCAAAAGCCTCTTCAATACGTGATGAGCCTTTGTTGGTAGGTGTTGAAACCATAATCACCTTACGATTCCAGAAAGTCGCGCTCCGCTTGCGTGCCAGCTGGATCGGATCGCCCTCAGAGCCAGCAGACGTTGGATAACGATCAACCTCATCGCATAAAACAATCCTTATGGGACGGCTCGCCAAGCCTGCCGGACTATTTGCACCAACGATAGTGATCGCACCTCCTGGAAAGACTTTGTGCAGCGTCGTGTTGCCAGAATCACGCGCTCTGGGATCTTTGACTTTATCTTGCAGGCAAGGTGTCGAGCGTAGTAAGCCCGCAGCGATACGATCCTTACTAAATGCTTGAGCCATTTCCAGCGTCGGCTGTAGCACCAAAATCGGACTCGGATCGTTATCAATGTGATATCCAATAATATTAAGTAGCGCTTCAGTCTTGCCAAGCTGCGCTCCCGCCATAACAACGACTTCTTTGATTGTGGGATCACTGCAAGCATTCATTATTCCCCTTTGGTATTCAGCCCGTGATGTGTACCACCGGCCAGGTTCCGAACTACTTTGCGAATCAAGCCGCCTTTCAGCATCAGCCCAATCAGCCACGTTAAGTTTTGGCGGTGGATTCCAAGCGGACATTCCAGCCAATAGCAATTCACGCGCATCACTTAGCTTCATTTTTTACGAACGCCACCCAGTGCGTGTTTGCCTTCTTGCCGCTACGATGCCCATACAGTGGCTTTTCTGGCGTCAAAGCCAGAACCTCTCGAAGAGGAATATCAACCTCATTCCACTTGAAGACTAGTGTGCCATTCGGCTTCAGCACGCGGAAGCACTCAGCGAACCCCAAGCGCAAATCATCCTGCCAAGTCTCTTTGTCTAATGATCCATAACTAAAGCCAGTCACAGACTTCATGGATATATTGCGGACGTGTGGCGGATCAAAAACGACATGGTGAAACCTTTCATCGTCATAAGGCATATCACGGAAATCGTGCAACTGATCTGGCTTTACTTCTTTTTTGCCCGGATTAGTGGTGCAGTGACTGACATCCAAAACGCCCTCTCTGCAATCAGCAAACAGACAGCGATCATCTTGCTTATCGAACCACATCATGCGGCCACCACAACACGCATCAAGAACAGTTTTATTGTCCATATTCAGTAAGCTCTTCAAGCGCCTCGCGCATTAAGTCGTCAATGATGTCCTGAACCATACCTGCCTCAGTCTCAGCCGCTACAATCGGCGCAGCCTTAGACGGAACAGTGAGCAATCGGTTTTTGCAATCAGTGATGATCTGATACCAGTGCCGCGATACGTCATCAGCGGGGACAAGATTGGCACTCATCGACTCAACCTCAAGCTCTGCCTTGTCAGCCTGGAGCTTAGTCAGCCGCGCTTTCTCTTCCTGATAGTTCTCACCCTTCGAGTAGTTACCAAGGTTCTTACCGGCTTGGTAATTCACGTAATCCTGAACGGCATCAATCAAGATAAATGTGTTTCGCTTTGCCTTGCGTATCACGTTCTCTTTCACCAATTGCTGAACGCGCCGATCACTAAGCCCCAAAAGGGTTGCAAGCTCTGAGCCTGTT
>CAACVD010000167.1_pt1 | contig 30031 bp, 42 predicted proteins | sample 2381771 | NCBI WGS metagenome assembly CAACVD01 (sample SAMEA5211965, study PRJEB30684) | marine metagenome | biome: Marine; feature: Epipelagic; material: Water | collected 2015-10-15 | depth 15 m
ATTTCGGTCCTCGTATCTTTGATTTAGGTCCTAATGGAGTTAATTTTAGAGTTAAGGTTGAAAAGCAAGGTGATTTTCCTACTTATGTATCATCTAAATTTGCAATGCCTAGTGCAATTGATGGTTTAGACGATGATGAAGATGCGCATAAAAAAGTTTATGATGGTGTATTAGATCTTTCAGAGATTTTTAATGCAAAGAGTTATGATGAATTAAAAGTTATGCTTGATGAACATTTTTATGTTAACGATACATCAAGTTCAGATAATGTAGTCGAAACAGTAACAGCTTCAGCTCCTGTTCAAAGTGTAACAAGTGTTCAAGAGACTAAAAAAGAAGAAAAGAAAGCAGATGATGATGAAGTTTTAAAAGAACTTCTTGATGGATTAGATGTATAATGGACGATAAGCAAAAAGAACTTCAAGAAAAAGAAGCTGTATTGAATTTCTTAGGCAGTACCTACGGAGAACTCAAAAAGCTAGATGGTGATTTAATTGCACCATCTAGCACTTTGTCTCCACGAAGTGCTGATGCTAAACGAAATATTGAAGAATTCGTTAATGCTGAAAAAGCTGCTTTACAGCAACGTCAACCGGTACATGCACCGCCTCCACCTCCTACTCTTGTTGAAGTACAAGAACCAACAACACTAGTACCACCACCAATTGAAGATGATAGTCAGTTCGAATTTAATTTCGACGTTAATGAAAAGGATGAGTTATTTGAATTATTAGATAAAGTATTAACTCGTTTAGATAAATTACATAAAAAAGTAGACGTAATAAGTGCAAGTATTAAAAATAATAATACTACTTCATTACCTATAAAAAAGACTACAAAAAAAAAGTCAGTTAGTAAAAAAGAGGAAATCTAATATAATAAATCGTATATATGGCTTATTTAAAAATAAAGAATAAAAAAGATTTTGTATCTAGTTTTTTAGGACCTGTATCGAATCTAAACGATGCATGTATTCTTACAATTAATGACAACTTACTTACATGTACATTAGCTTCTGCTGATGCTACTATTGTTTGTAAATCTAGTATTGAAATAGAAACTGATTTGAAAGAAAGTTTTAATATTAATTTACCTGATATTAAAAAGTTAGTTAGAGTGTTAGATATAATACCTACTGATAATGTCAGTCTTACTATTAATGAAAATAATATATCATTTAACGATAACGGATATAAATTTAAATATCATTTATTAGACGATGGTATCATTAAACAACCTTCATTAAATGTTGAAAAAATTAAAAAACTAAACTTTGGTACTAAATTTAAAGTAAAAGAGAATGGTTTAGTTACTCTATTTAAAGGTAGTTCTTTTACAACAGAAACCTCTAAAGTATATATCTATGAAGAAGATGGTAAAATATATAGTGAGTTAGGTGATAGATCTAGGCATAACTCTGATAACTTTGTTTGTGTATTAAGTGAAGAATATGAAGGTGAAATTATATCTAAACCTCTTCCAATTAATTTCGATTCATTTAGGTTAGTTAGCTTTGATAGAAGTAGAGAAGTAGAGTTTAGTATTAATAATGAAATGGGTGTTATTACTTGTAATTTTAATAAAGGAAATGCTTCATTGATTTACATTATTTCAGCATTAATTAATTAATATGAGTAAAGATTGGTCCGAATATAAAGTTAAAAATAAAATTAAAACTGCTGGTTATTTTATTAAGAGATTGAAAGATAATGGGTTTGTTACTTTTAAAATGTTTAACGCATATAGTCATGTTGATCCGAGAAGATGGACAGTCTTAGTTAACCCTGGTTCGGAAAGTGTATATATAACATGCTATACAAATAAAGAAGAAAAAGGGGAGGTTTTATTCGAATTTGATGATGGTGGTAATAGATTTAATAGAGGGTTTTTTCTTAAAACAGATAGTATAGAAGTTGTAATAACTCAATTAATTGAAAAAGGTTTAGATAATAACCCGGAAAATAATCCATTCAACAGTATTAAATAATTATATGGATGGTGAAACACCAGATAATAAAAAAAATGAAAAGAAAGTAGTCAAACATACTGTTGAATATTATAATGAAGAATTAATTAGAGAAGCTATTAAAAATCTGGTTAAGGATAAAATTAAAAAACGTTCTACTAATGATGAAATTGAAGCTATGACTTCGACTTGTTCTGAATTTTTAAAATGCTTTGTTATTATGGGGTATGATTTTGAAGGCAATGCTATTAAACCTCAATTTTATGCAAAGAATGATTTAGATGCAGACGCACTTGCTCAATATATGCAAAAGTTTTTCGTTTCATCAATACAAATGCCTTGATATACGATATTTTTATAATATAATATAGTAGTGAAAGTGCTATTATTAGGTAAAGGATTCATTTCTAAATATATTGCTGATTATTTATTAGGATCAGGTCATAAAGTTTTAAATTTATCTAGAGAAGAATATGATTATCATGATGAAGTAAAGTTAGATGAATTGCTTTACGGTTATGAAGGTATAAGTTATGATACTGTAATTAATACAGCAGGTTTTACTGGTAAACCAAATGTTGATCAATGTGAAGTAGAAAAGAAAGATTGCCTTTATTACAATTCAATTTTACCTAAAGAAATAGAAACGCAGTGCAAAAAGCATAATAAAAAATTTATACATATAAGTTCAGGTTGTATTTACACCGGATATGATAAAGATTTTACTGAAGAGGATGAGCCTAATTTTGGTGTATATAATAAAGAGTCAAGTTATTATAGTTTTACGAAACATTTAAGTGAGTTATTATTAGATACAAAATTTACTAATATTATCAGAATAAGAATGCCAATAGAAGATAAATTATCTGAAAAAAATTTATTAACTAAACTATTAAAATATGATTATTTGATCGATTTTGTTAATAGTAAGACAGATGTTTATAAATTAAGTGAATTTGTAGGCCAGGTTGTTAAAAATTTTAAACCAGGCTTATATAATGCTGTTCATAGTAATCCTCTTTCAACTAAAGATGTGGTAGAGATTTTAAAAGAATACAATCTAATTAATAAAAAGTGGACTTTTATACCTTACGCAGAATTAGATATTAAAGCTAATAGAAGCAATTGTGTATTAAGCAATGAAAAGTCGAGAAAAGATTTTGACTTCGATTGGGGAGATGAAGAAGTATTCTTAAGATTGAACGCATCATTAATATCAAAGAAAAAATTATGGAAAAAGAAATAGTAGGTTTTACAGCAGGTAACTTTGATTTATTACACCCTGGTTATATATATACTTTTGAAGAAGCTAAAAGACATTGTAATAGATTTTTAGTATTTTTACAGAAAGATCCTTCTGCAACTAGATATACAAAATATAAACCAGTTATACCTTATTATGAAAGATATAAAACATTAATGGCAATTCAATATGTTGATGATGTTTATATGTATCAAACAGAAGAAGAATTAATAAAGTTAATTAAATTTTTCAAACCAGATATTAGAATATTAGGAGAAGATTATATTGGTAAATCGTTTACAGGTGATGATTTACCTCCTAAAGTGATTTACACTACTCGTTCTCATGAATGGTCGACAACAAAAATAAAAGATTTAATTACAAAACAAACAATTAAACAAAATCCTGATATTTTAAAAGATGAGTAAAAAAAATATTTTAGTAACTGGTGGTTATGGCTTTATAGGTGGTAATTTTATCCGCTTTCTTAAAGATAATTTTCCACAGCATAAGATTACCAATATAGATAAAAACGGTTATGCATCTAATCCGGATTATATTAAAGGTTTATGTGATGAAGATTATACATTAGATATAGGTAGACATAACGGAGCATTGACTGAACTATTTCATGAAAGTGATAAGTTTGATTACATATTTCATTTTGCTGCTGAATCGCATGTAGATAATAGTATTAAAGATCCATCTGAATTTATAACTTCAAATGTAGTAGGTACACAAAATTTATTAGAAAACTTCCGGCAAAAAGGTGGTGGTAAATTTATACATATAAGTACCGACGAGGTTTACGGACACTTAGGTCAAAACGATCCATCATTTACTGAGTATAGTCCTATTGCACCTCGTTCTCCATATGCTGCAAGTAAAGCATCAAGCGATCTCTTATGTTTAAGTTATATTGAAACGTTTAATAGTAATATCAGTATAACAAGGTGTTGCAATAATTACGGACCTAATCAACATGGTGAAAAATTTATACCAACTATTATAAGATCACTTCTGGAAGGAAAGAAAATTCCAGTATATGGAGAAGGTATGAATATTCGAGAATGGATTCATGTTTATGATCATTGTTTAGGAATTTGGGCAGTAGCTACGAATGGTAAAAGAGGGGTATATAATATTGGTTCAGAGTATGAACTTTCAAATATTGAACTTGTTGATATTATTTGTAAAAAAATGGGTAAAGATATCGATGAATGTGTTAAATTTGTAGAGGATAGATTAGGTCATGATTTTAGATATAGTATAGATAGTTCAAAAATAGATTCAGAATTATTCTTTGAGTTAAATTACCCTGATTTTGAAAAAGAAATAGGCGAAGTTATAAAATATTATGAAGATACGTCAAGGTAATATATATGCATGTCATCATGGTCAATATGCAGGCCAGTTATTTTGTTTTATAATGAGAAATAAAGAGGAACAGACGTATAATTTTCTTAGGATGCCTGATATGGTAACAACAAAAATACCTCAAAAAGATTTTGATGACGGTTTAGATAAAGAGATAATTAAATTTGTAGAAAAGGTACCGAAATACGTATTAAAAGTTATAGAAACACAATATAAAAAAAATGAAAGTACTAACAATAGACGGAAATAATTTAGTTCATCGGGTATATTGGGTTGCCAATAATATTAAGAACGTATCAGAGAACTATCATGTTTATATGTTTTTAAATAGCTTTAAAAGTTACGTTGAAATGTTTAATCCTGATAGAATTTATTGTGTATGGGATGAAAAACCTGATTATCGTCAAAATAAACGTAAAGAAATATTAGAAGAATATAAAGGTAATAGAGATAAAGATTACGGTAAAGAAGTACATGATAAAAATGAAATTATTAAAGAACTTTTACAATATATGGGTATACCTTCTATTTTTCCTAGAGATTACGAAGCTGATGATGTTATAGGTATTATTAATAATGTAGAAAATAATCATAGTAAAATAAAATTTTACCTTACTAAAAAATTATTTAGACATATTATAGTTACAGTTGATAGAGATTTATGTCAATTAATAGATGGTAAAACTACTGTATACGATCCAATCAGAAAATATGAAATAACAAATGAAAATTTTGAAGAAAAATTAAAATATAAAAGTCAAGATTTTATTAAAATAAAAGCATTACAAGGAGATAAAAGTGATAATATACCTGGATTAAAAGGATTTGGTAAAGTAAAACTTGAAAAATATTTAAAAGGTGAAGTTAAGCTTACAGAAGATGAACAAAATATATACAAACGAAACTTACAATTGGTAAAGTTAACTCACGATAATGAAGAAGTAATGTATGTTAATGAACAACTTAATAAAGCTAAATTTGATACTGATTGGGATAAATTTTTAACTAAATGTAAAGAATTAAAATTTAGTAATATACTTAAAAAAGAATCAACTTGGTATAGTGCATTTTTTCAAGATAATAGATTAATTGACTTACTATCTTAAATAATTATATGCAAAACCAATTTATTAATCCTCAAAAAATCAGATCACCGTATACTGGGGAGACATCTTTCCCATCATTTAACACGTATGATGCAAATGGAAAGACATATGAACAAGCAATTTTTAGTGACCCTGTAACAGGTCATGTTATTAAAAAGGGTTTAGTTTCTATTAAAGATCAAAAAACTGGCGAAGTTATAGAAGATTATAATACTGCTTTAAGTAAAAGTAATACTACGCAAAGTAGAAATTAACTTGAATATTCCATACTTTCATTTATAATTAATATGTGATAGAAGTACCTGAACAATATGTAGTTAATACTTTATATGAAAATATATATAAAATTTCATATAATAAGTTTAATAAAACGTATAATGGTTGCTGTCCGTTTTGTAGAGAAGGTAAAAGCTGGGGTGTAAAGAAAAGATTTTATTATATACCAGAAAAAAAATCAGCTTATTGTCATAACTGTGGTTATAGTAAAGGTACATTAAACTTTATAATAGAGCTTACTAATAAACCTCTTCACCTTATCGTTAATGAAGTCAAAGATTTTGATATAGAAATACAAATACCATCTAAAGAAGAAAAAAAAGAGAAAAAAACTATAGATAAAAGTTTACCTGAAGATTGTATAAATCTATCAGATGAGAGTCAAGTAAATTATTATAAAGATAATAATGTAGTAAAAATAGCTTTAAACTTAATAAAAGAAAGAAGATTAGATAAAGGTATTAATAAACCAAAAACGTTTTATGTCTCATTAAAAGACGTTGTCCATAAAAATAGACTTATATTACCTTTTTATGATGAAAATAATAATATTATTTTTTACCAATCTAGAGGTTTAACGAAAAAAGACTTATATGAAAGACCGAAATATCTAAGTAAGGTAGGAGCTGAAAGAAGTTTATATGGTATACATAATATAAATCCTAATTTAGATAATATTTTTATATTTGAAGGACCTATAGATAGTTATTTTTGTGAAAATGGTATAGCTACATGCGGTATAACTGAGCGTAGTGATAAAATGTTTACATCATTACAGAAAGAACAAATTAATAAACTTAATTTATATGAAAAGATATACGTATTAGATAATCAGTATTGTGATACAGCTTCTCTTAATAAAAGTAAAATGTTAATTAACAATGGGGATAAGATCTTCATATGGCCGAAAGAACTTAAAAAATTTAAAGACTTTAATGATATATGTGTAGCAGGTAAAAAAGACAAAATAAAACCTGAATTTATATTAAAAAATACATATTCAGGTCTTAAAGGTAAGTTATTATTAACTAATATTAAAAATAACGTTTAATTCTTTTTATCTTGTTGATAATTTGGTGATGTAAACCCTGGTGAGCGACTACCTGTAGTAAGAAAATCTACATATTGATTTAAAGTTTTTAACTCTTTTACTATAGCTTCTAAAGATTTAGCTATTTCCACTCCACTATTATCTTCTGCATCTTCATCTTCTAAAGGTTCCATCTGACCTAGTTGGTCATCTTCAGGAGCTTCTTCAGGAGCATATTGATCGTTTAAATCTTCTTCTACTGTTGTTTTGCCAGATATATATCTTTCAAAAATTATTTTTTGTTCATCATTCATAATTATACGTATTTATATTTAGGGTCATTTGCTCCTGCTAGGTAGCCTTTTAATATCTCACTTAATGATGATATTTCCATTGCAACTCTTGCAATCTTTTTAGTTTCAGCATTTGAAATGCTATCAAATAAAGTATCGTCCTCAGCTGTATTAAGTTTAGTTTGTACACTTGATTGTGTACCATTTAAATAATCAGAAAACCTATCCATTTCTTGTATCCATGAATTTAATTCATCATACATTTCTTTTTGACCATTGGCTAATGGAGAATCTGGTACTTCAACATCAAAATCTTCAGCACCGGTATCATCGTCTAAAGTAGTTTCCATTGCCTCTGCATCGGTTATTTCATCATTTAACTCATCGTCTTGCTCTGAGAGAAATTTATTAAATCTTTTTTGGTATAAGCTCATACAATTATTTATAAATATTTATATGCATTCTACTGTAAAATTTGAAGACTTTATAAATGTTTTAAAAGAAGACTATGGACAAGAGATGATGCCCGATGTCGCGAGAGATCAAGCCGGGTTAAAATCTGAATATCCAGCTCAATCTACTAGTGTGAGAGACTTAATTAATAAACAATATAGGTCTGATGTCGCACCAGAAAATATGCCTTATCCATTAAATGAGTTTGAAAGAATCGCTAGTGATGCTTTTATATCTATTCAAAATCTAGAAAACTTACTTAAAATAGCTAAGACTAATGAAGTTATTAAGAATAAAAAACCATTAGATAGTTTAAGTAAAGAACTAGTTGAACTCAAAAAAAGAGTAGTTGATATTATTGATAAGGTATATAAAATAAAATAATGAAAAGAGTTATAACATCTTTATCATTAACTTTTTTAGTTAGTGCGTTTTTTGGACTAATCTTTAAAGATATAATTGTTTTTGCTTTAGCTACTGTTTTGCAAATTTTATTCTTTTATTTTTTTAATACAATATATGGAAATTATCTAAGAAATACGATAATGCAACAAAATATAGAAATGGAAAAACAACAGTCTGTTAATTCAGTGCCTTTAAACTGCCCTACATGTAACCATTTACAATTAGTTAAAATGACTTTAAACGAACCAGTTATTTATAAATGTGATAAATGTGAATGCGAAATTAAAGCAGACCCTGTTGTTAAAAACTATCTAACAACAAACCCTATTTACTTTGAAAAATGAAAAACTTAGATAGTATAACTAATGAAGTTAAAAATGGGTTTCCAGAACCTGAAAAAATTGAAAAAATTAATCTAGATGATATAGTTAATTTTATAAGTCCAGATAATCCTGATATAAAAAATTCATTAGTTTCAGGTAGAGTGTTTCAAACAAATAAAAATATGCAATATTTGGATACACTTTTTAAACTTTTAGAAGAAGAGATTGGTAAAATAGAAACTAAAAATAATAGAGACGCAGATAATACTTTTTTTAATTTAAATAAAAAAATGCTTTTTAATAATATGCACAATATGAAAGAAATTATAAAGCATTATAATATCAACGAAGAAAGAATTTTATACTTTCTTCTAGGAACTGTCATACAATATATATATGAGTCAAAGAAGTAACGATATAATTCAAGAATATGGTATAGATTTTGTAGCTAGATTTGCATGCTTATATGAAGGTGTTAATGTAGCATGTAGTAGAGCAGAGAGAATAGGTTACGATACAGAAAAAAGTAATGCATGGGTTAAACCTACTGCCTTTCAAAAATATATTGATGAAAGATATTTAGATATGAAATATGAAATTCAACAATATCAAAAAGGAATAAATACTGATGAAATATATCCCTGGTGATCGATTTGTAAATTATACAACACAACATACAAAACTTTTTAAAAGAAACGTTTTACATGTATTACATAATGTTAAACGTGTCGAAGAAGGTGTTCTTTATATTTTTAATGTTGGTGGTGAACTTAAAGAAGTTACTTTTTCAACAATTGAAGAAGCTGATATTTGGTTGGAACAAATACTTTATAATTAATAACCACCACCACCGTCATCAGTTGATGAATCAGTTATTGTTATAGTTATATTTTTATCTGCAATTTCATCTAAACTAAGAGTTAAATATTCTGTACCTTCAGTTGATGAATCAACTGCCATAGTTAAAGTTAAATATGCAACGTTATTACTAATACTAAAATTGCCTGTAAGAGACGCACCGCTGATATCAGCGGATGAAACACCAGATATTGTATAAGGTATTAACGAGCTATCATCTACATTAGTTGTATTTAAAATTATAGTAAACGTAGAACCTTCACTAATATAATCATAATTGGAAGTTAATGTAAACGTCGCTATACCAGTTTCATCAGGTATACTAGGGGTACTTTCACCACTATAATTTTCTAAAATATAGAAAACACTATCTTCAGATATAAGATTATTACCAGTACCTTCAAAATTTAATTCTGTTTCAATGTAAAATAAACTAGGATCTATAGGTGTTTCTTCACTTTCTTCAAAAATTGTATGCCCTTGCACCCTTCTTCTTTTAAATGTCGTATTAAGATATCTTCCTAAATCATCGTTAGTAGGAGGGTTTAAACGCGTAGGTAATACTTCAGGTTCTCTAGTAGCTTTTCTAAGCCTTTGTAAGTCTTTAAATGTTGGAGGGTTAGCCATTATATACTAATTTTTAGCGTTCCTGAATCATTCCATACAACACCTGCAACACCTGGATCTGATGTTGGTAAACAACTTGATGTTAAAAATAATCTCTGTGCATGTAGCATATTTGAAGATACTGAAGTAATATTTGAGCCAGCAATAAATGAACAATTATGTTTTAAAATATTAGACTTACCACCTATAATAGATGAATCACTTGATGCACATATAATATTATCTCTACCACCTGCTAGAACTGAATATGTACCTTTATTATCATTTAAACATCCACCAACTGTTACCGACACACTACCTGATGCGCAGTTTTTATAACCACCACCTATAAACTGTACAGTACCAGAACATACTATATTACATTCACCACCAACTAAAACACTGCAAGTTCCACTGCATATAGTATTACAACTACCAGCACCCATAAATCCTTGATTACTTTTATTCGAATTACTATGTCCACCGACAATAACACTATATGCGTTTTTAGTATAATTATTACGACCACCACCTATAACTGTCCTATTACCACATGATGTATTAGCTAAACCAGCACCTATAAAACTACCTACACCGCTTAAACTATTAGTTGTACCCCCAACAATAGCTGCTGCTGAAGAAATGTTTAAAGGACTACATATTTTATTTTGTTTACCACCACCGATTATAGCATATTGACCTTCTACAGTATTGTAAATACCTCCTCCTATAAAACTAACATAACCTCCTGATAATAAATTACCTGTACCACCAACTATGGATGCTTGTGTTGATCCTGCGGAAAGTATATTACCTATACCACCAACTATATTTCCTCCACTTCTAGTATTTATTTTATTATTACCACCACTACCAATAAAACTTTTATCGCAGCTATCTATATCTATAGTATTTTCATTACCTGCGACTATTACTGACTGATCATTTTTTATAATATTTCTACGACCTGAACCAATAAATGAATTACTGCCAGATAATACATTTTCAAAACCACCACCTATAAATGAATCTAAACCAGATAAATTATTATTTCTACCACCAACAATACTATTGTTAGATCCAACGATTGTTGATGATAATGCCCCAGATAACCCTATAGCTTGACCTGTCAATGTATTGACTTTAGTATTTAAATTAGTTAAATCAGCTGAATTACCTATTGCTGATACAGTTGCTTTAAATGATGTACCAGATTGAACAATTGGTACAAATTCACCACCAGTTAATACGTCTTTTGTTGTGAGGTCAGATATCTTTACATTAGCCATATAATTATTTATTAATAATAATCGCCATAAACATCCGTATCATTTACTGACATGTCAAATACATCATTTTTACTTACGTTATCGATATCATACTCATCGTAATTTTCTTTCTTAGGTTTTGATTGTTCGTTTTCACCACCGCTTAATCTACCTGCAAATGAACCTTCATAGACTTGATTATTACCTGAGAATGAATTTGATAAGTTATCAAACGGCACATTCGGTTCAAAGCTATAATCTAATCGTTTAGCTTTTACTAGGAATACGTAATGTCCTCCTAATTGATTCATTACAGCTATATCTTCATCAATTCTTTCAGTAATTTCAAAATATTTCGGTTGTCTATTACCAGGTCTATCATTACCGTATTCAGATAACTGGAATACATCACCAGCTTTAGGTTCAACTAAATTATATTGATGATTGAAAGTACTTAAAGTATAAAACGTATCATAATAAGCATCTATATGAACATAAGCTGATATTTCATCATCACTATCAAAACCAAACTTACTTAAATTGATAGCATTTTCATTCAAAGTTGCAGCTATAATAATATTTCTAGGTTGCGCAAACATTCTTGTTGTATCTTCCCCATAAAAATTATCTGCACTTAATATATTATAAGCATTAACGTAATAACTAACCTGTGTACCATACATGTTAATTTGTTCTCTCCAATAATTTGAAAAGACTATTCTTTCATTTTCTTGAATTGACTTATTAGAGAATCTAAAACCTATTTCATTAGATTGAATTAACCCGGGGAAACAAGGATCTTGTACAAATTTTTCATCTGGACCTGTAGTACTCATCTTTCAATTACAAATTTTTGTATACCCTCATCAAAGTAAAGTTTAATACCAGTACTGCCTAATTTTTTAACTTCACCTTTATATGGTACGACATTATATTCATTTCTAATGTATGTTAAGTCTTTACCATCGCAGACTTTTTTACCGTTTTTACCTCTCAATTGCTCAATCTTAGGATTTTTTGTTGGATCCTTTTTTACATAATCAGGTACAAGATTTAAACTCTTCCTATTATAATGTTTATCATGATCAGTATAGCCTCTTCTATGTCTATGATTGGTAAAAAATTTTGAAAACGTATCCACAAAATTATTTAAGCAAAAAAAAGCTGGCCTATAGGCCAGCTTTAAGAAAATGTATTATCAACTTTATTTCTTAATCACCGAAAAGGTCTGCATTTACTTTTAAACTACCAACTTTATTATTTTTGGTACTGGTTAAAGCATGACCACCTGAATCACTTAACTCTGATCCTGAATCATCTTGCTTTTTAATTTTTGCATCTGCTTTTTTACTTGAACTTTTAAGAGCAACTTTATTATTTTTGGTGCTGGTTAAACCTGAATCTTTTTGATTAACTAGAGGATGACCATGATCTTCAGCATCAACTGCTTCTTTATGAGTTTCTTCATCATCATCTTCTTCGTGTTCTTCATCTGAATCTTCTTCAGCTTCTTCCATTTCGTACATTTCACCATCTTCGTGCTCCATGTCTTCTGCTTCATCATCATCCCCTTCTTCAGGTTCGATTTGTGCTAAAATTTCTTTAAGAGCTTTTACATGGTCAGCTCCTAATGTTACAGTTACTTCTTCCGTTGCTTCAACATCAACGTCGCCGTCGTTGTCAATATCAACACCAAGTGCTTCAAGCTCTTGTTGCTCGGAATCCATGTTTTCACTTAATACATTTTCAAATAGTTTGTCAAAAGTTGATTTCATATAATTATTTATAGACTCTTTTACCTTTTTCTCTATTTTTTTATCAAAAACTTGAGAAGAATAGTCTTTACTATTATAAAGCTCATCTTTCTTTTTATTTTTTTTACCTTTTTTAGGGTCTATAATTTCTTCAACGCCTTCTGCATTTTCAGGACCGGTAGTTTTTTGATTTGCAAAACCATGCTTTACTTTATTAGCATCAACTGGTTTGTCACCTGTTTTAGTGCCAAACTTTGCTGCGGCAGATGCAGGTGCATTTTCATTCATTACCTTACTATTATAGGTATCCCATATTTCGGTTAGAGTATTTGATCGAGTCATGTAAATATTTATAGTAAGATGGCTAAAAATAAACAAAACTATATGAATAACCCAAATCTACCTACGGTTGGGTCGGAATTCGAATACACTGCAGAGATGGTGAAGGAGTTAAAAAAGAGTAAAAATAACATATTACACTTCGCTGAAAAGTTTTTTTATATCATATCTCTTGATGAAGGTAAAAAGACTATTGCTTTACATTATTGTCAAAAAAGAGCATTGCGTAAGATGAGAGATAATCGCTTCTTTATATTACTAGCAAGTAGACAGATAGGTAAAACTACTATGATGACAATATATGCATTATGGGTTGCATGCTTTAACGAAGATCAGCGAATCCTTATTGTAGCTAATAAAGAAGGTACTGCTTTAGAAATAATGAGCAGAATTAGATTAGCATATGAAGAATTACCTAATTGGTTAAAACCTGGAGTAAAAGAATATGGTAAGACGTCAATAGTTTTAGCTAATGGTACAAGAATAGGTATATCAACCACTACAGGTACAGCTGCTCGTGGTCAATCAGTTAATTGCTTAATATTAGATGAGCTTGCTTTTATTGAACCGCATTTAGTTGAAGATTTCTGGAAATCAGTTTATCCAATTGTTTCATCATCTAAAAAGTCTAAAATCTTTATAGCTTCAACTGCTAATGGTACTGATAATTTGTTTTATAAATTATATTCTGGAGCTGAAACTAAAGAAAATGGTTGGGCTTGTGATAAAATTTTATGGAATGAAATACCAGGACGTACTGATAAATGGAAAAAAGAAACTATAAACAGTATTGGTAGTGTAGAAGCTTTTGAGCAAGAGTTTAACTGCCAGTTTTTATCTTTAGGTGAAAGTTCATTGGATGATGAATTATTTGAAAAAATGGTAGGTAAATGTAGTGAACCGAAATTTATATTTGATGAAGGTAAATATCTTCTATGGGATGAGCCTAAGGAAGGTGGTATATATATAGCAAGCGTCGATACTAGTGAAGGTTTAGGAAAAGATGCATCAGTTATTCAAATTTTAGATTATTCTGATCTTACTAATATAAAGCAAGTAGCAGTGTATCATAACAATCAAATATCTCCATATAACTTTACTGAGAAAGTTTATGAAATAATGCAACATTGGGGTAACCCTCTTGTATGTATAGAGCGTAATAATAGTGGTGGTCAAATTGCTGATACATTGAAGAATAGTTATGAATATGAAAATATAGTTAGCTGGGGTAGTTCAGTAGCCGGTAGAAGTAAAAATCAATTAGGTATTATATCTCATACTAATACAAAGTATAAAGCTGTTACTAATATGAGATATTGGGTCAATGAATTAGATTCAGTTAGTATAAATGACATAAGAACTGTTAAAGAGTTAAAAAACTATGTTAAATCACCAAACGGTACATGGAACGCAAAGAGAGGATATCATGATGATTTAGTCACCTCTTTGATGTGGAACCTTATAATCTTAGTGGATGATATAGTAGAACAGTATTTTGAAGTTACAAAAAGAGATACAAATAATAGACCTTTAGAACTACAACAAATGGATTTTGGTATTAAATATTTTATGAACCCAACATCAATGTATACTAATGAAAGAGAAAACGTATCTAATGCAATGCCTATAGTTATAGGTAATGCATCTCAGCAAAATAATGAGATTGATATGTTGAACCAACAAGGATTTAAATTATGGCAGCAGCAGTAAATCAATCACAATTTAATAAAAGTAGATTAGATAAATTTCTACTTGTTATTAACTTACCTGAACCTTTAAGAGAAATAGCTAAAAAAAATCTAGGCAGTAGAGATAACAGTGTTATTATAGAAGATAGTTTACAATTTTCAGTTTATGGTTCAGTTATACCTTCAATTACCGTTCCTAGTGAAGATCTTTATTATGGTGGTCAGTCGATGAAAGTATCAAAACATTCTAGACCTATCTATGAAAACGTTTCAGTAAATTTTACAATTGACAACCAATTTAATAATTATTGGGTAATTTATAAATGGTTAGATTTATTAAATGATGAAAATGAATCTAGTTTTAATGTTAAAGATATAGCCAATACCCCTGAAGTTCCTATAAGAGATCACGATTATGATAGATCAGTTGCACCACCAAAAATATATCAGACTGATTTTACTTTATACGCAAAAGATGAGTATGATAAGAATACAGTAAAATTTCGTTTTACCAAAGCTTTTCCCGTATCTTTAGGTAGTATTGATTACAATTATAGAACACCGGATGAGATAGAAACTGCTTTTGAATTTGCATTTTCACAATTAGTAGTGGAATTGGTATAATTTTTAACGCGCAAAATATAAATAATAATATATGGCTAGAACAATACAATCTCCCGGTGTAGAAATTAAAGAAATCGATCAAAGCTTGCGACCAGTATTACCTGCAGGTACAAACGTCCTAGTAACAGGATTTTCAGATAAAGGTCCAACAGATGAAGTTATCCAGGTAACGAGTCAAAGTGAATTTGAACAAATTTACGGTATTCCTAAGACTCCTGCTGAAAGATATTTTTATCATACAGTAAGACCTCTCTTTCAATCTCCTGCAAACATTTTAACATACAGGCTCCCATATGGTGGAGGTAGAGGTACAGGGTTTGGTAATAACTACGGTGCACTAGCATATCCATGTAGTGCGATTAGTGTATCTAATGATAGTACATATGGTAATATTTTAAATACATATACAGCTCAACAATCCGGGGTTATGTATCTATTAGGTAAACCAACACACTTTGAATTGACTCAGGAGCAATATTTTGATATTTTACAGAAGAAAACATTCGATTTTTCTAATACACCTACAAAGACATTCTCAACTAGTGCTGATCTAGCCGGCGCTGGTATGATTGTTCTTAATAAAGGTCAAACAACTATTGATGAAAAATTCCAAGGTTTTTATGTTGGAGCATTAGATAATACTAATTTAAATCCTGCAACTGATTTTGATGGTGTATTAACCGTTGAAACAGTAGCAACGTCTGCAACAACAAGTAACTACTTAACATTACCAGAAAGTAGATTAAATTTCTCATTATCATCTATATCTGATAATAATACAAGCACATTCGGTCAAGATGATGATAGTGTTTCAGAAGTAATGGAAAATTTAAGTCAATTTGATATAACTGATCATCAATTTGATGATACAGTATCATTAGGTTTATTTAGGCTTAGACAATCACCATTTGCACCAGATTCTATTAAGTTAGATTACGTTCTTAGTGAAAATTATGTTGGTTCATTTGATTACCATAGACAAATTCAATCACAAGACGGTGGAGTGGCAAGAAGTTTTTATATAGACACAAGAGAAGATGCATCTCCTAACATTACTATTATGACAAATGATTTCATTTCTCATAAAGATGGTAATACATATCTTGATTTAGATGGTAACCCAACAAATATTGTAAGATTTGCAAGTAATAAATTTAAAGATGTACCAACTGCTAATACCCATATTAAAGTATTATCAGGAAGTTATAAAGCAACGACAACAACTCAAGCAGAAGCAATTAAAACTAAATTGATAATGGCGGAAAATACATTTGGTGCAGCAGATAGCTTATTTGGTGTAGGAGCGCATGCAGATGCCAATCCACGTAATAAAGATCTTGGTAGTATACCTCAGAAATTAGATAGATTATTTGATACAGTAGAAAATGTAGATCTATTTGATATTGATATTAGTGTTGATGGAGGTTTAACTACAATTAATGCAATGAGAGAAGAACAGGGAGGTTCATTCTTTGATGATACAAAGCCAGTATCAGCATTTGATGGTTTTTATACCAGCGATATTGTTAATAATTTAACTGATCAAGCTAAGAACTTTAGAAGCAATTGGAATACAGTATTCCAACGATTCTCAGAATTTGCTGAAAAACGAAGAAAAGATCATATGTTTATAGCAGATTTACCTCGACCAATTTTTGTATCCGGTAAGAGTTTCTTAACTTTAGATGATCCAGAAAAGAATTTCTCATTAAACGTATTGAAACCAATTCAGGCTCATACAAGTATTGTCAATACAAGTTATGCAGCAACATATGCACAATGGGTTCAAATTTATGATTCATATCTAGATGATCAATTTTACTCACCGTTCTCAGGATTTGCAGCAGCCTCAATGGCAAACACAGATGCGAATTTCCAGCCATGGTTTGCACCAGCAGGATTTACTAGAGGTATTGTTACAGGTGTAAACGATTTAGCATTATATCCGAAACAAAAGCAAAGAGATCAATTGTATAAAATTTCAACTAACCCAGTTGCGTTCTTCCCAGGTGAAGGTTTCGTAATATTTGGTCAAAAGACGATGTTGAAGAAACCAAGTGCGTTTGATAGAATTAATGTAAGACGTTTATTCTTGAATCTTGAAAAAGCAACAAGACAAACAGTTAAGTTCTTTATATTTGAACCGAATACATTACTAACACGTACAAGAGTTATTAATACATTAAACCCGATTTTCGATAATGCTAAAAATACAGAAGGTTTATATGATTTCTTACTTGTTTGTGATGAAAGAAATAATACACCGTCAGTTATTGATCAAAACGAATTAATTATTGACATCTACTTGAAACCAGTAAGAGCTGCAGAGTTTATTTTAGTTAACTTTTATGCTACTAAGACCGGTGCAGATTTCAACGAATTAGTTGGTTAACAGCATTTTATAATTAAATAATTTTATGGCCGATTCAAAACTTACAGATTTACCAGAAATGTCAGTTAGTACGTTGAACAATGACGACGTATTATATATAGCAAGCAATTCTCTTAAAGCATCTAATAAAATTACATATGCTAATTTAATTAATACAAAGTTTGTATCATTATCATCTAAACATGATACCTTGCAAGTTAACTTCGATTCATTACAAAGTAATTTTGATGATCAAAGTGTCCAATTTAATTCATTAAACACTTCTATTACATCATATAAAGTAGCTATTTCAGGATTTGACTTAGCTGCTGCAATAGGTTCTAGATTTACATCAACATTCTTCGTTCCATCTGCTTTTGGTTTAAGAGTAGGGGATCTTATGTTACCTACGATGGTAGTTTCAGGAGCTGCTGGGTTTAATTTTAACGCAGGTTCAACATCAGTTGCAGGTCCTAGTGGAGTAACATTCCAAATGCAAGTATTATCAGCAGGTGTTGGTGATTTAAATAGAGGAGCATTAGTTAGATTCGATGCATTTAACTTTACAGGTGGTGCGGTTAAAGTTGGTTCAACTGGACCTCATGTCACATTACATAGCAAAATCTTTTATAGGGAAGTTGATTAATATACGTATTTAAAGATTAAATAATTTTATGGCAGATACATCACAGACAATTCAAGGTTTTTACACACAAGCACAGGTAAAAGACTTTGCTAGAAATAATTTATTTAGAGTTTTAAATATTAATTTCGGTACAGGTACAGAAGTATCGTTTGATGAAAATGATTTAGTTTATGCAACTGCAGCACAATTACCTGGTAAGACAATTAATAATATTGCAGTACCATATATGGGGTTAAATTTTAACGTTCCAGGTACTGTTACTTATGATGGTAGTGAAGGTTATTCTTTAACATTTAGATCTGACGAATCTCATAACTTAAGAGAAAAATTCTTACAAGTACAAGCAGATACTTTTGATGATGCTGATAGTACAGGTAACTATTTTATGCCTACAGCTGATGCAGTTATTGATTTAGTACTTTTAAATAAGGAATTAGATAGAGTAGCTCAATATCAATTAGTAGGTTGCTCAATAAGAAACGTTGGACCTCAAGAATATGACGTTACTGCAACTGGAGAGGTTGTAACATTTACAACGACAGTAGCATTCCATTATTTTAGAAAAACAGCTTAATAATAATTTAAAAGCTCTCTTGAAGAGCTTTTTTATTGTATAAATATTATTAATGCCAGGTATACTTCAATCTATTAATAATGCTATTCAAGGGGTAGCAAATGCTACGAATAATTTCGTAGGAGGTTCAGTTGCTCAGCCAGGTTTATCTCTATTAGGTACTAACCTACCAGGCGTACCTTTAATTAGTTTTAGAGATCAATTTTTAAATAGTTTAGGTCAATGGACAGGGTCTATACCTTTAAATACTCAGTTTATAGTATTAATAGACAATTTCCCTCTCGGATTAACAACAAACGTTTTACAAAATTTAGAACCGATAGTTCAACGAACAGGTTTCGATATAACTTTACCAAAAAATATTACAACTAATTTAAAAAATCAAGGTATAGTAGGTTGTATATTTGCTAACTCTTTTAATGTAGGTAGCGATTCAGTAGATTATGGTAATGCAGAGATACAAAATAATCGTGGTTTCATACCTGGTACAGTATTAAAAGATAGGTCAGCGTTTTCTGAAAATGCTTTAACAATAGGTATGAGAGAAACCAATACATCATTTGTAGATTTCGTCTTAAGACCTTGGGTTATAATGGCAAGTCATTATGGTTACGTTGCGAGAGATATGAGTGATTTCCGGGAAAGATTGAAAAATCCTAAAACTAATATTACAGTGGTACAATATACCCGAAGTGCTAAAGGAATTTCTCAAATACCAAGAAAAACTTGGAGATTTTATAATTGTGTACCAGTGGATATAGCTGATAGAGATTATGTTCAAGATGCTGGTCAGGATGAAGTAAAAACATTTGCTACAAAATGGGTTTATGATAGATATGAAGTTAGTAGTAATTTATATATGAATATACCTGAGTTACTTAAAACACTCAATCCATTCTCTTTCTTCTAATGAATACGTATTTCTTTGAAAAATATGAGGTAACTGAACTTAGTTATTCGGAATATAAAAATCTTGTAAAAAATCTTTTTACTCAAGATGTAAAGATTTTAAATAAAACGTTTAATAAAATTTTCGAAAATAACGTTAAAGATGGTGAATATTTAAATATACAAGAAAAAATAAAAATTTTATTTTTTATAAGAGCTTTAACTTTAGGGGAAAATGTAAGTTTATCTGTAAAAGAAAAAACATATAATATAGATACTAATGATCTTATTAATAATTTAAATATTTCATATGAAGGGGATTCTATAGAAATAGATAATTTTACTTTAAACAATATTAATAGTTTTTTAGTCGAAGATATAAACGATGAAATTAAGAAAAATCTTACTCATATAAAGATTGATGATAATAAAAAGCTTGTTAGTAAATTCACTTACGAAGAAAAAGGTAAATTGATAGATGAAATGTCTGAAGGAAATCTTTCTAAAATTATTAGCCAGTTGATACAGAGTTTAAATAAAAATCATCTTAAAATTTTAGATATGAATTTAAATCTACATAATGGTGAGATTTTAAATTTTTTTAAAGCAATATTCGATATAAGTTTAAATGAATTATATAATTTAGAGTATTTTTTAATAAAAAATCTAAACTTAAATAGTGATGATTTTAAAAATTATTCTTTTAGTGAACTTAAAATCTTAATGAATAAAGTGGTAGAAGATTATGAAAAGGAAAATGATAATGAGAAAAACAATGCTGGAAATTCCCAAAAATAGCTTTAAATAAAAAATATGGCCACTGATAATTTTAATGATATTTTAACAGAAATTAAAAATACTAAAGAACAATTAGTATTTTATTCCCCATCATTAGATAAAGAAAGTAATGTATTACCATTAACACTTAAACAACAGAAACTAATTATTGAAAATTCTTTAACTAATACATTATCTTTACTTTTTTTTAATAATTGTATATTTGATATTGTAAAGGAAAATTATCTAGGTGATGTAAAAAAATTAGATACATTAGATAGAGTTAATATATCATTAACAATGAGACAAAAAATGTCTGATGAATATATAGATGACGAAGAAAATATAAATACAACTATATCTGAAGTATTGTGTGCTAATAGAGGTTATCTAAAATTAGAACCTAAAGAAATTGAAACTGGTGATTTTACATTCCATATTTCTAAACCTAATTTATATATAGATAATAAAATTAATAATATTATTTTAAGAAAATATAAAGGTAAAGAAATTAATGAAAATAATGTTAGTAAAGTAATAAGTGATGTCTATATATATGAATTAATAAAATTTATTAATAAAGTACAATTTAATGATAATGAAATAATTATTCATGATAATATCGACAATTCTTTTAAATTATTAAATGAAATAGGTTCTGATAATTTTACGTTAATATATAAGTATATAAACGAACTTAGAGATTTAGAAAACGGGTTAACCTTAATACCTGGAACAGAAAACAATATATCAATTACACCTGATTTCTTCATAGTTCAATAGTTCATATAAATAATATATATGGCTACTGATACTGTAGGTGAAGCACTACTTCTTTTATCTAAAGTAACTTTTAACTTAGATAAAAAAGTAAATAAACTTGAAAAATCTGTTAATAAAACAGCAGGTGGATCTCCTGATGTTGAACCTAAAAGATTGGTAAAAAAATCAGAACCAGTAGTAGTTACAAATTTTGGTAGAGCAGCTGAAAAAGATCTTAAAAATGCGTTTTCAAGTACGTTAGATATTGATAGTAATGACCCTATGAAAAATGGTGGTATGGGATTTATGAAGAAATTATTAGGACCTGGTTTATTAATTTTAGGTGGTTTATCAGCTTTAGTAGGTGGTATATTAAACGACGGACCGTTAAGAGGTTTATTAAAAATAATTTCTAAAGCTGGTTTAGAGTTTGGTGTTAAAGCATTTGCTAAAACTTTTAATAGTCTGGTAAAATCCGCAAAAGGGTTTTTTAAAACTTTTGATAGTCTGGTAAAATCCGCAAAAGGGTTTTTAGGTGATGTAGGAAAGTTTTTATTAGCACCATTTAAAAAAATAGCAGGTCAAGGAGGAGCTAAAGGATTGTTTAGTTCAATTGGTAAGCTTTTTACGAAATTTTTAAAACCGGTTTTAAAAAGAATACCAGGTATTGGTTCTCTTATATCATGGAGTTTCGCGGTAAGTAGATTTAAAAGCGGACAATTAGTAAGAGGTTTAATAGATGTAGCTTCAGGTATAGCTACTTTATTTCCTGGTATAGGTACAGGTATAGGTATAGGTCTTGATGTACTTAATGCATTTTTAGATATAAAAGGTGGCCAGGAAGAAGTTAAACCTGCTGCATCAGGATTTAAATTATCTGAATTTTTTAGTAAAATACAAGATAAAATTATGAATAATTTTCCTATGAAAAATTTATTAAGTTTTACTACCGGTATAGGTAAAGTTATTAAAGGTGATATAAAAGGAGGGTTGAAAGATATAGCATATACTATACCATTCGTTAGAAGTATTACCAGTCTTTTATCTGATAGTCGAGAGGTAAGTACTGATAAAGAAGGTAATTTTAGTTTTGGTACTTTTTTTAAAACTATAAAAGAATCTATTCTTGAAAAATTAATATTTTTATTCCCTAAAACTTTCGGTATAAGACAACAAGTTGGTAAATTATTAGGTATCGACGTTGGTGGTAATGGTGGTGAAAATATTCCAGATGTTAGGACATCTGAAGAACTTTTATTGCATCGACCACCTCCAGAAGATGCGAATAAGAATAAAATAGATGGTAAAGCTGAAGGAGGGCCTATACAACAAGGTAATCAATATTTAGTTGGTGAAAAAGGCCCGGAAATTATCGTTCCTGATTCTGACGGTTTTGTTGTAAATAACAATAAATCATTAGATATATTAGATAAAAAAACATATATTCAAGTTGCTAATAATAATTTAAAACTATCAAACATGAGTTATAGTGAATTAGTTAAGAATAATAATCTATTAAATCAGATATTAAACAAAGTTAACTCAGGCAATACAATAGTTAATAACAATAATTCTAGTACTCTAAATACAGGTAACAATAATTTAGTTAAAACGTTTAGAGAATCGTATGCATAGAACTTTTTACTAAATATTATTAATGGCTAACTTATGGACATTAAAATTTGGTAAAGATGAAACCCTTCCTATTTTAGTAAGGTCAGGTACTAACGTAGGTTCTAATATAAGTTTTTTAACTAACACGGTATATAAAAGTATACAAGACCAACCAACTGATCCTATTGATGTAAATAACGATTTTCCTTGGACTAAAAGTCCTAAATCATCTAGAAGAGATGTACCTACTATAAGATTAAAAGAAAAAAGAATTACTAAAAATAGTACTGTAAGTAATTTAGCTTACTCTTTATTAGCAAATGCAGATTTAGCTAATACATTAAGTGTTCAAGCAGGTCAATCAGTTGATATATTAACAGGTAATGAAAAAGGTGAAGCTACTAATTTTATTAGTAATTTGAAAAGTAATGCAGCTGATCAGGTAAATAAAATTGTAAAAGAAAGTGAAGTACTAACTAATATAAAAGGTAAAGTAAATGAAGTTTTTGATTTTGAATCGTTTCAAAGTAACGTTTTAAAACCTTATAACTTTCTTTACGCAACTGAAAAGACAGGTTTTGATTATATTTTTCCATATTTAGATAATAATTATAGAGAATCTAATGTATCGATGGGTACCGATCAATCAAATATAGCTAGCTCTGTAATGGGAGCTGTTAGAGGGTTCGCTCAAGAAGTAGCAGGAGCTACATTAGCTTTAAGACCAGGGGTTTATATAGAAGAATCAAGACAGTTTTCTATGGGACAAGAAGGAAGATCACTTAACGTTTCAATACCTTTATTAAATACAGGAAGTTATGATGAAATTTTAAAAAATTGGCAATTAATATTTGGTTTAATATATCAAAATAGACCAGGTAGAATAACAAAGAACTTAGTAGATGTACCAGTAATATATGAAACATCAATTGAAGGAATGGCTTATATGCCTTATTCATATATAAGAAGCTTATCTATAGAATTTGTAGGTAACAGAAGAACAATGAAAATGAAAGTACCAGTAACAAAGTTTTCCACACAAGGTTCAGATATAGGTATTCAAACAAGAGAAATAACAACAGTAATACCTGACGCATTTCAATTAAACTTTACAATTACTGGGTTAAATGATGAAACGAGAAACTTCTTATTTGAAAGTATAGATAAAAACGTTGTAACTGCAAAAGTTGCTGCTTTAGGTAATCCAGATTTAGATAATAATATAAATGAAGTTACTAATGGTGGTCCTATAAATGGAGGAGATTTAATAAATTAGAAAGGTAATTATGGAAGGACAATATCAAGATAATATAAAAGACTTACCTGATTTAGAGTTATATAGGTATGAAAATATTTTTAAAGTATATCAAACGGGTAAAAAAAATTATTACTATTATAATATATTAAAAAAAATTAAAATATCTGAAAATTTAAATAATTCATTTTTTGATTTTATAGTTTTAAATAGAAATTTACCTTTAACTACTGTTAGTTATGAGTTATACGGTACTACATATCTTTGGTGGTTAATTTTAGTAGTTAATAAAATACAAAACCCTGTTAAAAATTTACCCGCGGGTAAAAAAATAAGGTTTGTAAAAAATAAATTTTTAAAAGATATATTAGATAATATAAAAAATCAGTTAGTATGATAGTAGATAACATAGCTAATATTATTGGTAATAATTCAAAAGATAATGAATATATTATCAATAATCAAAAGTATATATTCAATCTGGTATTTTTAAATCCAGATAATAGTTTATTGACTTTATCTAAAAATAATGTTAAAAATTTAACTATACAAGATAATGCTTTTTTTCCTTTTAATAAATTAACAATTTCATTTGTCGACGATGGTAATGCATTTGAAAGATTACAAACTAATAAACAAGAAACTGAATTTAGTCCTGAGTTAGACGTATTGAAGGGTTATAGATTTAGAGGAGATGGTAGAGATTATTTCTATGTAGAAATTATACCTATTGAAAATGTCAATAACCCTTACGGTGTTCAAGAAGAGGATTATAATTCAATATTTGGTTTTAGAAATTTATATATATGCGCAGATACTAACGAAAATATTGAAGATGGTAAAGTTATTAAAACTATAAACTTAATAGATTTTGATGAAAAAATGTTAAAAGAAAGAAAATCATTTTTTTCATCATCTAATTTAATTAACGATTCAGATAAACCTATACAATTTTTATCTAACAATGAAAGAGAAGTTGAAACCGGTAAATGTATTAAAAATTTACTTAATGATACATTATTAACAAAAAATTTAGATCAAATTGTTGAAACAGATGAAAATGGTGAGACACCAGAGTTTGAAGACGGGTTAAGTAAAATATATTATACATCACCTTCAGATAATAATGCATTTGAAGATTTAATATATTTGCATGGTAAGCATGTTAGTAATTCTTCTTCAAAAGATTTTTCATTTTTTAAAAAACAAAATTATACAAATAAGTATACTCTTAAAAGTGTAAAAGATGCGTTCGATAAAGCATATAATAAAGGTGATGGTACTGCTGGTTTTTCAAATTATGAAAAATTAATTATAACTGGTACTAGTGATAGTACATCAGTTATAGAAAATACAAAAAAAACACCAATTTCTATCCCTTCATTTGGAGAATATAGTGAGATAAAAAATATTAAATTTTTTAATACTGATTCTTTACTAAATAGTGAAACTTTAGTTACTAATGTATTGCATTCATATGATTTTAATAATAAACAGTTTAACGTAGATAAGCAAGATTCAGATATTACGAATGTTAGAGATAAGTTTGACGAATATTATGTTAAAAATATGAAAGGTAACAGAAATAAACCTTTTGTAAACCTTACTTTAAATCAAACTAAAAGTACTAATTTAAGTTTTAAAAATTTATATTCATTGTATGGTGAAAATGAAAATATTAAATTAGGGGAAAATTTAAATAAATTATTAAAAAATTCATTAGTAACTAATTTAGCAGCAGAAATTACTTTAAAAGGTCAAATGTTTAGAAAAACTACTAAATTTATTAGTATTGATAGGGAAGGTGAATACGTAGACAATTTATTTGATGATAAATTTTTAGGTATATATCTAATAGTAAATTTAGAACATATTTTTACAAATGATACTGGATATAATAATAGAATTTTAGCAATTAAAACCTATATATTTGATGACCCTAAATTTAACGAAGATGTATTATGAGCTTTAAAACTACATTATTACCTGAATATACTGATACTATAGTATATCAAAAAGAAAGTTTTTATAAAAATGCTTCTAATTTACTCGATGTATTTGGAGAATATTTAAATGAGTTAAATTTAAATTTAGACTATGAAAAGGGTAAATCTTCTGGTGATATTATTAAAAATAATGTTTTGTTTTTTGAAAAGCTAAATGAAAATGACTTTGTAATAGAAGGTAAAGAAATAGATATAATATTTAAAGACTATTATATAGAAAAATACAATAGCTTATTTACTTCTTTGAAAAGTTCAGTTAGCTCGTTTGTAAAAAATAATGTTTATTTTAAACAATATTCAGACGATGTGGGTATTTTAACTGATTCTAATAGTACCTTAGATTGTAGTATAGCTCCTTATTACGATATTTTTTATAGTGATATAGATGTACCTAATAACTTAAATTCAACAATTTATAATAAGTTAACTAATAATAATAAATTAATGCAAATTAAATTTAGTAAATTTAATGATGGTATGATGAAAAATAATTTAAAAGGTTTAGTAAACTACGATAATGTCAGTATATCTAAAACATCTCATGGTAAAGATTTAGTTACTGATTATTATTACTATGATAGACTTTTTAAATTTAAAGAACCTTTAACTCAAAATATAAGTTCTATATTGCAAGGTTTAGGAGATTATATTTTATTTATAAAAAATCTTAATAAAAGAGAAAATAATGAAAAAGCATCATTATTAGCTTTTAATGCAAAGGTTGAAGATGTGGAAAACGTAATAGATATACTTAAAAATAAAATTACTAGCAACCCATACACTAGTAATAGTATTTTATCTAGTTAGTTACTTCAGCATCTATAATTTTTGCATCTTTCATAAGTTTATTAAGTAATTCTTCACGATTAATAGTTAAACCTACATTATTAGAATTTTGATTCATTAATTCTTTCTTACTTTCAATATCCATCTGTTTAATTTCTTTTCTATTATCATTAGCTTTATTACTAATAAGTATCTTATTTAAACTTTCTATAGCTGAAGCTGATGCACCTACTAGTTTACTTAATGCTTCTAAATCTTTATAATCTGGAGCTGATGTTATAAATTGTTTTACATCATCAACATATTCAACGCTATCCTTTACTAATTTACCTGAATATTTTAATAAAAAATCTTCTAAATTTTCTTTATCAACAATAGACTCAGTTTTAGTAATTTCTTTTTGTATTTTACTAGGACTTTTAAGTTGAGAAATTAAATCATCTACTACTTCATCAATATTTTCACTCATTATATGAATATTTAGTTGAAAACAGTTAGATACGTTAATATAATAAGAGTATGGACGAAAAAGTTGTTATAAAATTTGTTAAAACTCATGATAAAGCTAAGTTACCTACTAAAGCTCATGATGGTGATAATTGTTTTGATTTATATTGTGTTGAAGATACATATATACGTCAAACGGAAGTAGATCCTGTAAATGGTGTTAAAATTTCAAGTGGTATTGTACCAGTAGGTATAAAAGTAGCATATATTACCCCAGGTTACGGGTTTGTTATTAAACCAAAATCAGGTCTTGGTTTTAAACATCACTTGCAACCGCATTTAGGAGAAGTTGATAACGGTTATAGAGGTGATTGTGCAGTTAAAATATATAATTTCAATAATCAAAAATATGTTTTTGAAACTGGTGATAAAGTAGCTCAAATAAAAATTGAAAAAATTTACGATACAACTGTTGAATGGGCAGATGAAGTAGAAGATGCTCAGAGAGGTGATGCAGGCTTCGGATCATCTGGAAAATAATTATGGGTAAAGGAATGGAACCAAAAAAAGGCTATAATGATAAGTTATTTAAAGCTAATTATGATGGTATAAAGTGGAACAGTGATAAAATAAGTAATGAAAAGAACAAGTCAAAGAATAACAGAAAAAAAAGTAGGTAGTACGAAGATTCGTAAAACTGTTACTGTAACGGTAACTAAACCTACTAAACGTAAAAAGAAATAATGTTTAATAACTTATATGTTGAAAAATATAGACCGTTAAATTTATCAGATTTAGTTCTTTCTGATAGTAATAGAAAATATTTTAACTCGATTACTGATGAAATACCTAATCTTTTGTTTGTAGGTACACCAGGTTTAGGTAAAACGACTTTAGCTAGAATTCTGGTTAATGATGTTCTAGAGTGTCAATATTTGTATATTAATGCATCTGATGAAAATGGTATTGATACCATTCGATCTAAGGTAGTTGGCTTTAGTCAGACTAAGTCTCTTGACGGTAAACATAAAGTAGTCATATTAGACGAGGCAGACGGTATTACCATTGACGGGCAACGAGCACTACGTAATACAATGGAGGAATATAGTAGTATGACTCGTTTTATTCTTACTGCAAATTATAAGCATAAGATTATACCTGCTATTCAAAGTAGAACACAATTTTTTGACTTAACCCCGCCGTTTGATGATGTAGTAAAACGAGTAGTTGATGTAGTAAAACAGGAAGGTATTAAGATTGAAACTAATCAAAAAGCTAATTTTGTTAATGTTATTAAACAGAGTTATCCGGATATACGTAAAGTTTTAAATAGTATACAAAAAGCAACTATTGGCAATACTTTTACTGTTGATCATAGTATTGATAATAAAGAAATAGTTAATATTATCCATAACTCTATTTTATCTAATGATTCCTTAAAGCTAAGGAAGTATCTAATTGAAAATGAAAATGAGTTTCAAGGAGATTACCATAATCTTATGAAGCAGTATTTAAACTTTGTGTATGACTCTAGTTTAGATGGTAATAAAAAACGTCAATATATAGTGACTATTTCAGATCACATGTATAAAGACGTATTTGTATTAGATAAAGAGATTAACGCTTTTGCTTGCTGGGTTAATCTAGAAAAAATTTAACTATAACGGTAAATACTCAGAAGTATATGATTCGTTACTTACAGCAGGTGACGGTGTTGCTGGTTTAGAAGGTATTTTAGTATTTTGTTTAGCTAAATGTAAATTAGACTTCTTTAATGAATCACCTTGCTGAGTCATAGTTTGATGTTCTTCTTCATTTTCTTCAGGTTCTACCGGATCAATTTGAATTTTATTATCATATCTATCTGAATCAGGTACTTTTGGTGAATCAAATGTACCATCAGCACTTTCTACTTTTTTAATTAAATCAGCTCCTAGTGAAACCTTACCTTGCATATCATATCTACCTCCACCTGTTTCTAATGCAACTTCAACAGTAAAATCATCACCTCTGTTTTGGCTATTACCTGGAGCAGGTGTAGCTTGTGATGTTTTTATGTTAACCACTCTATAGTTTTTATCTGAATCAAAGTAACTATCTATATAATTCTTTTCATCATCTGAAAGTTTTTTATAATTTTCTTTACTTTTATAGTTACTTACAAGTTCAACGACATCACCGGTTAGAAAACCACCATTTGAATATCTAGATATTGTATTTTCAATTAATTTTAAAAATTTACGAGCCATATTAATATTTATATTTATTCAACTAACTCTCTATAATTAAATATTAA
>CAACVD010000129.1_pt1 | contig 30027 bp, 47 predicted proteins | sample 2381771 | NCBI WGS metagenome assembly CAACVD01 (sample SAMEA5211965, study PRJEB30684) | marine metagenome | biome: Marine; feature: Epipelagic; material: Water | collected 2015-10-15 | depth 15 m
CAGTAGATAGCGATGGCAACCCAACAGGCAACCCACCCATAGCAGATTGGCCTGATTAATGGATTTGCCCAAGGTAAATATAGCTGTTGCTGCTTCGGCGGTAGTGGCAATAGTTAGCACAGTGGGCGGTGGTATTTGGTATGCTTCTCAGCAAGCGTCAATAATTGAAAATCTTACAGAGCAAGTAAACACTCTTACTATTGAGAACAATGCAACGGATCGCACTAATCTGATCAGAGATGTAGAAGAAAATTCAAAACGTATAGATGAGATAATTGACTACATAGTTGAGGTAGAAGAAGAAGGCGGCGAAACTATTGATGAAATATATGAAGAGATAGATGTCTTGCACGAAGAGACTGCATCGATGGCGCAACATATGATGGCTATTATAAAGTTGCAAGCAAGAGTAGCGGTTTTAGAAAAGACAGTAGAGTTTACTCGTAAAGATGGGATGTAGCAATGGACCCATTAACGATATTGGCTGGACTGAAAACTGGTTTGGCCGCTGGCAAAACCGTTGCAAGCCTATCAAAAGAGATTGGCAACTTCTTTGACGCAACAGATCAAGCCAAGAAAAAGTTACAGAAAAAAGGTATCACAAGCTCAGACGTCAACTCAATTGCAATGGATCGGTGGGCCAAAGAACAAGAAGCTGCCCAGGCTGAAGAAGAGCTACGCGAGTGGGTATGTAACAACCTGGGCAAAAGCAAATGGGACCAGCTTCTACGCATAAGAAAAGAAGTATTGCAAGAGAAGCGCGAGATGGAGGCCAGGCTGCGGCGTGAGGCTATAGAACGGCAAGAGTTGATGATAACCATAGTCGGAATTTTTGTGCTGCTTGTGTTTACGTTTGTTGGCTCTACGGCCTATCTGCATTATATGGGGTGGCTAGACATAAGGGATTATATGCCGTGGTAATGTATGCTTTAGTTTGGTTTCACTTTGTTCGGACAGATCATTTGCAATATTATTTGCTAGACACCTATCCTGACCAGGAGGCTTGTGTAGTTGAAAGAGACAAGGCTAAAGTCTTAGTTACTTCCAATGATATGATTTTAGAATGTATTTTGTTAGATGAGGATAGTCGAGGTAAAGAGAAATAGGTTTGTCGTGTACGCAGAAGATGGTAAAGTAGTTATACAAACGAGTGATCTTAGAGTTGCAAGAGGATTTTTAGATGCCGAAAGCTAAATATGATTTGAACGACAATGGAAAAATTGACCCCGAAGAACGTGAAATTATGCTCGAAGATAGGCGTAGGATCATGGTTGACCAGGACGCCAAGAGAGATGCGCAAAGACGTATGGCCTGGTTTAGTTTGACAGGGATGTTATTGTTTCCCTTCGGTGTAGTTTTCACAGAATGGATGGAGCTACCACAAGCTTCTGTCATGCTGTCTAGTATGTCTAATATTTATTACGTTTCAATAGCTGCAATCGTTGCAAGCTATTACGGTTTTACAAACATGGGTGGTAAAGAATAATGATCGGACAATTATTAGGACCGATATCTCAGCTGGCTGGCACTTGGCTGAGCGGTAAGGTTGAAGAAAAGGCTGCACAAAATAAAGTTAAGGTTGCTAAAGCAGAAGCGGAAGCTGCCATAATGGTGTCAGCCGCTACGAGCGAGGCCGAGTGGGATCGCATCATGGCTAACGCCAGCGCTAACTCCTGGAAAGACGAGTGGCTAACAATTTTGTTTAGCATACCTTTGATACTTGCTTTTTGTGGAGATTGGGGAAGGGGCATAGTGTCGGAAGGCTTCGCTGCTTTGGAGGCTATGCCGAGCTACTATCAATACACCTTAGGAGTAATCGTATCAGCCTCTTTCGGTGTGAGAGCGGCTACTAAATTTTTCGGAGGCAAAAAATGAAAGACAACTTTGAGAAATCATTAGAGATGTTATTGCATCACGAAGGCGGTTTCGTAAATCATCCAAAAGATCCTGGAGGTATTACAAATCTCGGTGTAACTAAAGCAGTTTATGAGAAGTGGGTCGGTCGGGAAGTATCGATTGAAGAGATGAAAGATCTGACGCATGAGGATGTAGCTCCGATCTATAAGAAAAATTATTGGGATAAGTTAAGGGGTGATGATTTACCTAGCGGCCTGGACTTCGCAGCATTTGATTGGGGAGTTAACAGCGGAACCGGACGCCCAGCAAAGGTTATGCAACGCTACATTGGGGCTGCTCAAGACGGTGCCATAGGACCAAAGAGCCTGACGTTGATTGCTGAGAATGATCCAAGCAATATCATTCAATACTTGTATGAACAGCGCCAGAAGTTTTACGAACGGCTCAAGACGTTTGATACATTTGGTAAGGGCTGGACTAGACGTAACCAAGAGACATTGAAGGCAGCTCTGGAGATGTCTAATGAAGCGTAAGTTTGCACCAGTTCCAAAGGATAAGAAGTCTGGCATACCCAAGAAGTATGTCAAAGGTTCCAAAGATCCTGACGCGACCAGGAAAGAGATCCTTCGTACCAGAGCGCTTTACAAAATGGGCAAGTTAACTCCGGCCATGATGGATCGGATCAGCAAGCAAAGGAGCAAAAGGTAATGGCGGCACCAGCTAAGTATCAGAAGATGTTCGGAGCTAGTCGAGCAAATAAAATTTACAAGCGCGGCTTGGGTGCGTATTACTCAAGCGGTTCGAGGCCGAAAATGTCGGCTCATCAATGGGCTGTTGCCAGGTTAAAAGCTCATGCGAAGGGCAAAGCAACAGTTAAGAAAGCAGACGGTGATTTATTTAGGAGAAAGTAATGCCATTCCAAAAGTATAGTGCTAAACAAAAGAAGTTAGCAGCCGTTGCCGGAGATCCTAAAAAGATTGAGGCAGTGGATTTAAAAACTCTTGCCAAGAAACGTATGAAGAAGAGGAAAAAATAATGCCATATGGAAAAGGAACTTACGGATCTAAAGTTGGTCGGCCTTCAAAAGCTGCAAAGAAAGATCCTAAATTAAAAAAAGCAGCCATGAAAAAAATGATGGCTGCTAAGAAGAAGTAATCAAGGTTATCAGGGTTATCAGGGGCCTAACAACCCCAACAACCCTGATAACTTTATTCTCCTGTTACAATTTTTATAAAATTACTGTGGGCCACAATACCGCCATATGCTGTTTTCGAAGCTCTCGCTTGATCTTGCATACGGTGGAGTTTAACCGCAGATATTTCGCCATTTGAGTGCATTTTATCAAGAACTCTACCAATATCTCTGGAAGATATCTGATGGCCAAGCGCTTTAAAAATATGATTTGTTACTGCTTTTGTTGTAAAAAATGTCTTTTTAAATTGAAAACTTTTTCGCACCTCCTCTTTTATGTGGTCATCACTTATTTTTATTATATTGCGCTCAACTGAACTTTGCCTTATTGGATTATTTTTCTTTTCTAACAAAGACGAAAAAGCACCAGTCTCATCGTAAATATAATCTATAACACATGAACATCCCTTTTCGTTGTGGCTTGGCGTTGTGGACGCGTAAATTTTGTCATGTATGTTTAATTTGTTTGTTTCCGCAACGTGCGGAGGTATAAATACTTCTTCTGCATCTTTGATCCGTCTAGCAAATCCAAATAATTTTTTACCCTTTTTTTGTATAAGGTTTGTTATAACAAATTCTTCAATCATTTTAGCCCTTCCCTAGTTTGGGGCTTCGTAGCCCACCTTTTGTTCTACCATCTACAAACTTTATCTTGTTGTTTTTTGCTACAGCACAGACGGTATTGAACGAAACATCTAGCTCCCTTGCGGCCTCCGCTTTAGAGTAACCTTTCTTTGCAAGCCTGATGTATTCAGCAACACCACCTTTAACTTTGTTTACACCAACACCTTGACCATACCTAGCTGGCCAGTTGATACCATACTTATCGATTAGCTTTGAGAGATATGTAAGCGATACGTTAAGCTTTCTTGCCCCTTGGTTTCGAGATATGTTTTGTTTGGCTAGAGCCTGAATAAATCCGGCTCTCTCCAATTCCTGTTTAATTAATAGCTCTTTCCATCCAGTCATTACTTCACCTGTTTCTGTAGCTTGTTCCACTCAAAGTCGAGCGCATCTTTGCTGAGATCAGTCAAATCAAGTAAACCCTTCAGACCTATCTCGGCTGTATGTCTGGCTGTCTCACCTAGCTTGTCCAAGTTTTCGAAGTTAGCCAGCACAAGTTCGAGCTGTTGTTTTCTTGGCCGTTTCTTTTCTTGGTATAATTTGACCACCTTGACCAACTCGGAAGTAAACATTCCAGCTGTGCTGAGAATGTCTTTAAACTCTCCATTGTGATAAACTAAGCGCCAACCTTCTTTGGGTTCCTCTGGCTCTTCTATTTCCTGTGGGTGTACGCTTACATCTATTTGTGACTTCTCGTGCTGCGCTTTAGGTTCAGGTTGCTTCTGTTCTTCCATTGCTTTTTCTTTGCGTTGCACAGCTGCAATCTCATTAGCACTTGCATAGCTACCACCATGCAAACCTAACGAGGCTAGAGCGCGTCCAATAGCTGAAGTCTCACAATTCTCAATGGCTGACGTTTGGTTAACTCTTGAGCTTCCTCTGATCTCCTCAGCCATGCCTGATCCTATGATGCTTCCTTCATGTGTTACGATTGCTTTGATAACTACACGTTGCCCATCATCAACAAGTATCTCTGTATCGATACCCATTGTTTCACCAAAGGCCATTCTAAATTGTTCTACCCTGACAAAAACCTCAGTATATTTTTTGCCACCTCTTTGTGATACGCCAACTTTCTTATTTAGATCGTTAACGTGCTTCATTGCTTCTATTAGTTTACTCATTATTTAATCCTCACTGTTATGCCTTCGTTGCCAGTCTTGGGTCGGCACCCTGGCACTGGTTCACCATCATCTAAAATCTTTTTGATTGCTCTTAGATCAGGCTTTGTTGTCGTTATCTTTAGTTGCGTTGGCACTTGTGCCTCGTCAACCACCTCAACTGACCATCGAGGTTTAGTTATACTTACCGTTGCTAGTGCATGGTTTACTTTCTTTACGCCCATCGCATTGAGTAAGTGTCTCATTTGCTGATTTATGGCGTCCGCTTTACTTGCCATTTTATCAGCGCGTCTTTTGTATTGTTCAGCAAGCTCTTTGTTTGTGGCTTCGTAGCCCAACACTTCAAGCCGTTCTTGAATGAGCTTTGCTAGCACATCAACAGCGTCCGTTTCTCCGTCCAATGTATCAAGAAAAGTGTCCTCATCATCTCCACAAATCTCTCGGATACTGTCAGCTAAGCGCCTTATTTCATCATACTTAATAAACATATTGCCAACCTTTCTCTGTTATCTGCCAAACGATTTCAGTGTTGCCAAATTCATTCTTGCGCCTAACTTCTGTATCAGTGATGCAATTTAATTCTTGTAATTCTGTTAGGCGTGGCCTTACACTAAGGATAGACAGCCCGAGGTTCTCTGCAAGCTCACTGCCTGTTACAGCTCGATCCAGCTGTGCCAAACCGCAGAGAATTAGTAGCCTCCTCCCTGCTACCCTCGGTGCCACCTTGAGCGCTGCTGCAACCTCCGTGTCGGGTGCGTTGCGGTGGTGCATTTTTTTAATATCTACTTGATCAATCATCTTCTTCTTCCTCCTCTAGTCCAAAAAATCGCATTACGATTTCGTCGTTATCTTGTTCAAAGTCTGTAAGCCTCTCGCAATCAATGCTAGTGGGCTTCAGGGCGCTATGTATAAGCGCAATCAATTCGTCCTTGTCCATTATAAAGCCCCTGCAATTACAAACCACATATAGAACGTGACAAATAGACAAACCGCTCCAATAATACCCTCAACCCAATCTTTCATGATACTTGCTCCGCTTCATATTCAAAGTTACTATTAAACGCTTCACACATTTCTTGCATTGTCACACTTATTGCTTGCCCTTTTAGGTCATCTGGTGAGGTATGGTAAATATACATCCCAAGCGCCCTTGCTATGCTGATTGGACACAAAACCCCAGCTTCCTTATTTTTTTCGGTGTACTCCTGCATCCAGTCAATCGCTTCATGAAATAATTTATCTGCACGTTTATTATGTTTCATCTTCATCCTCCAATATCTCTACTTCTGTGTTTGAAACCCAATCACCGCATCCAGTGTCAGTGAAGTCACCTCCATCGATATTTTTCTTAATCCAATACCAAATCTCATTTTCTGGAATGTCGTCGGGTACTTCTCCCACCCACTCCATAAAAGAAATCATATCTGCTCTTGCTTTTACTCTCATTGTCTAATTCCCATTAAAAAACCGTTGATGTACTCTTGCGATACTGTACGAGCCTCAACACCGTTAAAATATTTATTGATATGTTTACTTGTTGTTACGCTGTAATAGGTGGACGTTCTGAACGCTCCCTTGTCATCCCATCCGGCAACAGGTGTTTCATAAGAAAACATTACACTTTTACCTGCTAATTCTATTTCAGTAACATTTGATGCTATTTGATTAAGTTTCATTTTGTTTAACCTTCTTTGTTAATTTCGTTCAATGATCGCTGCACAGTGTCAGCAAGATAATAAGATTGGAAAACCCAGCCAGCACCATACTTTTTCCCACGGTACTTAGTAGCAAATGGTGGGCGCTTACCATCGAAAGCATAATACCAAACATAATATCGCGGATTTCCGTAGTAATCGTTTGGTAATCGTGTTGCCGCGTCTGCAATTTCTTGAGCTTGTTTTGTAATTTCCATTTTGCTTTGTCCTTCCTGTGAACTATTAAATTACATATTGAGATTTAATGTGGTACCGTTTATATGTCAAGTGGTATCACATAATTATTTTTACATAGGAGCGTTTTTGCTATGAAAAAAAGGAAACAAAGAAATAAAAAAAATGAAAACTTGGTTAATTTTACTGTCAGAATACCGTCAACAAGTAAGCAACGGTTAATCGATTACAGCAACAAAACCAAACAATCACAGGCATTAATTATAAGTGATTTGATTAAGGATCACATCCCCGCACAATCTGTGACACTGGCTCCGGCTCCGTTTCCGATTGAGGCAAGCACAGACGATTTTAAACAGGAAATAAAAGACTGGCTAACAAATCATGAAAAAGATTGATTTCTGGTTACAAGGTGAACCAGTCGGAAAAGGTCGGCCAAGATTTACCAGACAGGGCAGAGCCTACACGCCAAAGAAGACACGAGATTATGAGTTCAAACTAGCGGCTAAGGCATCTGACAAAATGGTAGAATTAGGACTAGACCCGATTGATGTTCCTTGTCGTGTCTCTGTCATGGCACAGTTTGCTATTCCTAAATCATACTCTAAGAAGCGCAGAGCGGCCGCAGTACTAGGGGAAACTATCCCAACTAGGGTAGACGCCGATAATGTGCTTAAGATCGTTACTGATGCTTGTAACGGCGTCTTATACGAAGACGACCGGCTAATATACAAAATGACAGTGCAAAAAAGGTTCGGTGATCCAATGGTTATTGTAACCTTAGAATGGGATTAAATGTTAGTACCGCGTAAAAAGAACGAAGATTTAAGAAATTATTCGGTTTTACCGTTTGACGCGGCCAGAGATACGCGCCTACATGGTACAGCTGCATTGAGTGTTCTATGTGTTCTTTGTACTTATACAGATGGTTTGGGCGTGACTTGGGTTTCACAAGGCCGAATAGCTAAAGATATGGGCATAAGCAGAACGGCAGTAACTAGACAAATAAAGAAGCTTACCGACTTTGGATATATTGAGAAGGTAAAGAAGTTCAGCAAACATCAAAAGAGTGATAGCTTACGGGTAGTATTTAAACGCGCCCCAAAAGATTTAAACGAAGCTAAAGCAAATCTTAATGCAAGTGAACAGATAGCCATCGAAGAACGAAGGGAACAAGCCAAGGTAGATCAGTTAAAACTAGTCAACCAATCAAGACAAAAACAAGGATTAAATCTAATACAACAGCCTGTGGATAACTCAACCACCTGTTACCTCCAGAGGTCACACGTACCTGTTACTTCTAGAGGTAACACAAACGAGAACATATTAACGAATAATAATAATAATATATATGATGATGCTAAACGGTTTTGTACTTTGTTTTTGAGGATATGTGAAAGTTATGGAACACCAAGGCAGATTAATGAGAGAGACATTAAAACTGTATCTCATTGGATTAAAGACGGTCTATCAATGGAAGAATGGTCTAGTATACTCAAGAACCATGCAGAGTATTGCTACAAGAACCGTAGAGACATGGCTAGAAGTATAGGATACTTCCAAGTGCCAGTATCAAAGGCGCTCGGAAAGTCTAGGGATAGCAGAGCCAACAATATAATTAAGGGGATAGCTAACAACAAAAGGTTATAACGGCATAGGTAAGACTGCTTAAATTGCTAGTGCATTGTGTTTAGGCAGCTGTCAGGCACAACATCTAGTGGCATACCCTTGCCCCCCCGGGCCTGTGCCTTACCATGCGGTCCCCCACAAAAATATTTTCTGGATTTTTCCAAAAAGAAATGCGATACCAGAAACATAATAGGAAGGAACTAAAATGAAAAAAATGTTTAACGTAGTTCAGGGTCAGAAACGTAGGAATGATCCTGAGAAATCTGATTGGGTAAAGTTGGGTATAGCCTTTGAGGATAGTAAGGGTATGCGTATTAAGTTAAATGCGTTGCCTATACCTAACCAGGAAGCTGAGATCTGGTTGAGCCTATTTCCGATGGACGACAAAGGTAAGTCGGGCGGTCAATCTTCTCAGCAAAATAACAGCTCTGATAATTTTAATGATGAGATACCATTTTAATGGCTAGAACGCGGCAAACTCCTATTGGTCGGTTTGGTGGTGTACGAGTTACACAGAAAAGGGTCAGAACGAGTGCCACGTTAGAAAGTAACAAAGAGGTTGTTGCCCAGGAGCTTATTGCCCTGGGTACGACTTCTATTACTGAGATTATGAATTTAGATGGCACAATGAAAGACCCGAAGGATATTCCGGACTATGCTTTGAGGGCTATTAAAAAAATAACACCTATGCCGGATGGTCGGGTAGCAATTGAGATGCACGACAAGGTTTCGGTGCTAAGAGTGCTGGCAAAAGCAGCTGGTTGGCTCGATGCTCCGGATCAGGAAAGTGACAAGCCATCCATAGTAGGAATAAACATGAAAGGGCCGCAGACCACAGAGTATGCGGAGGTCATTGATGGACAAGACAGCAAGACTTGAGGTAGCGGTCTTGATGCTGGAGCAAAGAATAGAAGCGCTCGAAGATGCATTGAGATCAATCAGACAGATCAGTCAGGAAACATTGCAGGACAAAAATGAGCGGAATACCGAGTCTTGATTTAAACTTTGAGAACAGTCCAACTGTTTGGAAGTTTTTACATGATCAAAGTTTCATTAGGGGGTTGATGGGACCAGTAGGATCTGGTAAGTCCTATGGTTGTGCAGCCGAGGTAATGTTAAGGGCCGTAAAGCAAAAGCCTAGTCCCAGAGATGGTATTCGTTATTCGCGTTTCGTTATCGTCAGAAATACATACCCCGAGCTGCGCACGACAACCATCAAAACATGGCAAGAGCTTTTTCCCGAGGATGTGTGGGGCGGTATGCGTTGGCAGCCACCTATCTCGCATCACATCAAGATCCCCACGAGGGGCGATATCCCAGGCATCGATTGTGAGGTCATATTTATGGCGTTATCTTCTCCGCAAGACGTCAGAAAATTATTGTCATTGGAACTCACTGGTGCCTGGGTCAACGAAGCTAGAGAGCTGCCGAAGGCGGTGATCGATGGATTAACACACCGAGTTGGCCGATATCCTACAAAATCTGATGGCGGTCCGACCTGGTATGGGATCTGGATGGATACAAACCCTCCTGATAGCGATCATTGGTGGCATGAGGTAGCAGAAAAGAACCAAATCAAAGGCGCTTACCCTTGGACGTTTTTCAGACAGCCAGGCGGTGTTTTGCAAGCTGCACCCGATGAAGTGCCGGAAGAAAACCCAGATGCACAGGGATTTGTATTCTCTGGAGGTAAATGGTGGCGTGTGAATGAAAATGCTGAAAATTCTCATAATCTGCCACCAGGTTACTATCAACAGCTGCTTGGTGGTAAGAATGTTGATTGGATTAGGTGTTATGCTCAAGGAATGTACACATTTGTACAAGAGGGGCGTCCGGTATGGCCGGAATATGATGATGAGCTGATGTCGGGCAATGTAGAAGTAGATCCGTATTATCCCATACAAATCGGTGTAGACTTTGGGCTTACACCAGCTGCGATCTTTGGTCAGCGTACTCAGGGCGGCGCATGGAAGGTTTGCGATGAGTTGGTGACGTTTGATATGGGGCTTGAGCGATTTGGTCAGGAATTGCTGTCAAGAATAGCAGAACGATATTCTAAGCATGAAATACTGATATGGGGTGATCCGGCTGGTAACAAACGTGATGAGATCTATGAGGTAACAGCGTTTGATCATCTCAGATCGCTAGGATTTAAGGCACAACCTACAGATAGCAATGCTTTTCAGGTAAGACGCGAGGCCGGAGCTTCTCCAATGTCGAGACTGGTTAGCGGCAAGCCAGGACTAATCGTTGATAAAAAATGTTTGCGGCTGCGCAAATCATTGAGTGGTGGGTATTTCTTCAAAAGGCAAAGCTTGGGCGCTGGGCAGGAAAGATTTAAAGATGCACCAGTAAAGAACGAACATTCGCACTGTGGCGATGCTTTTGGCTATCTCATGCTAGGTGGTGGCGAGCAAAGACGCTTACGGAGAGGATCATACGGTACGACTTTCCAACAGGGATCATATACTGCGAATAGCGACTTTAGCGTGTTCTGATGGGCCTCATACAGCTTCCTACGTTCAAAATGAGGCCGGATGAGCAAATCGTGCCGCTACAATACAACCATCTTCTTAGCATAACATTAGGTCCGCACGAACAGGAGTATGCCGCAAGTATTCCTGGGTATTTAGATTATGTCTGGGAAAATTCTGAACATGGATGGAGCTGGGCAGCGATTGGCCGAGGTAAAGTTATTTGCGTGTTCGGCGTTCGAGATGTTTGGCCTGGTGTTGTGGAGGCATGGTTTATTCCAGGAGAAGGGCTAGAAAATCACGCAAGAACTACTTTGGTGGGCGCAAGAGCGCTTTTAGGTGAGGTTATTGGCAGATCCGGTATCAGAAGGATGCAAATTTTTGTAAAATCACAACATATGGTAGCATTAAGGTTTGCCAAAGCACTACATTTTGATGTAGAGTGCGAATTAAGGAAGTTTGGCCCAGAGGGGGCCGACTATTATTCAATGGTAAGGTTTGAGTAAATGAGTGGTATTTTCGGAAAAAAGAAGAAGCCAGCGCCAGCGCCAACAAAAACAAAAGAAGTTATTTCTCGACAAGAGCAAAGAGCTGAAGCTCAAGAGCAAACAGAAATGCAGGGCGCACAAAGACGTAGAAGGCTGCTTAGAACTGGCGGCATGAGGCTTTTATTTTCACCATTAAGACAAGAAGGCCCAGGAATAGACGAAGTTAAGAAAACACTTGGCGGCTAGTCATGGCTAAGAAATCTTCTTTTTCTTTTACAAAAATGTTTAGCCCAAAGCCAAGAAATATATCTGAGGGCTATGCTCAATATACTGGAATGAAAATAGCAGCTGGAGCTGGTGGGCCTGGTAGCGAAAAATTTACTGCAAGTAAAAAAAGTACACTTGGTTTTAAGCAAGCCAAAGACGACTTACTCATGGATTTAGGCATCAAGCAAAAAGGCATAGATTATTATGCTAGACTAGATGACAGGGTTGAGCGCAGTAAACAGGCGATGGAAGATATGAAAGAGCGCCGCCGCAGAAAAAATAAAAGAAGATCAAGAGCAGAAACTGCCGCGGAGCGAGAAGCAAGATTAAAACGAGAAGCTCTTGCTAGAGAAAGAGCCGAAGGTCAGGAAAAACGTAAGAAATTTTACAAAGAGAAGGGCGAAAGGTTAGCAAAATTAAAAGCTAAACTTTTGAATTTAGTATGACAAAAATTAAAGAAGATCCAAGAGTATTTAGCAAGGTTGAGGCAGACCCGAAAAGGGCAAGAAACGAGAAGGGTCATTTAGTCGCGGATGACCCTTCTACTCCTGAAGTAAATGAAGCTTGGGAAGGCGGTAAGGCTCCAAAGAAAAAGGCAAAACCTCGTGGTAAAAAAAGCACATCAAAATCCTAAAGGCGGTTTAAACGCCGCTGGTCGGGCCTTCTTCAAACGGACAACAGGTGCAAACCTAAAACGTCCAGTGAAGAGTGGCGATAACCCTCGCCGAGCGTCCTTCCTGGCTAGAATGGCGGGGAACTCTGGGCCGGAGCGTGATAGCAAGGGGAGACCTACAAGACTGCTCCTATCCCTCCGCGCCTGGGGTGCTTCCTCAAAAGCGGATGCCAGAAAGAAAGCAGCGGCTATAAGTAAACGAAACGAGAGTAAAAATGCCTAAATTAAATGTAAAAGAAGTTATGGGGCGTGAGGCAAAAGCACAGGCTCGAAAAGATGAATGGCGTACAATCTATGAAGATTGCTATGAGTTTGCTCTGCCACAGAGAAACCTATACAATGGATATTACGAAGGCAAAACTCCAGGCAAAAACAAAACACAAAGAGTTTTTGATAGTACAGCTGTCAACGCAACAAAGCGTTTTGCTAACAGAATGCAGTCCGGCCTTTTCCCACCCATGCGTAAATGGTGTAGACTAGAGCCAGGGTCAGCTGTTCCAGAAGATGAAAAAGAACGAGCGCAAGAAATATTAGATGCGTATGTAGATATTATGTTTGATCAGCTACGTCAGACCAGCTTTGACCTAGCAATGGGCGAGTTTCTCCTAGACCTTTGTGTTGGCACAGCGGTTATGATGATTACGCCAGGCGATGAGGTCACGCCCATTCGCTTCCTAGCGGTGCCACAATATTTAGTTGCAATCGAGGAAGGTGCATATGGAACGATTGATAACGTATATCGTAAGCTAAGAATAAAAGCAGAAGCAATTCAAAGAGAGTTTCGTGACGTTCAGATAACGCCAGAACTTCAAACAGCCATTGATGAAAAACCACATGAAGAGCTTGATTTGTTTGATGCAATTATTTTTGATCAAGAAACTGGACGTTATCATTATCATGTCGTTTGGCCGTACAAACAGCAAGAGCTAGTCTACAGAGAGATGGACAGTAGCCCATTTATTGTTGCTAGGTTTAGTAAAACAGCTGGTGAAGTTTATGGTCGAGGTCCGTTAATTGATGCGATTGCAGACATTAAAACTCTAAACAAAACAAAAGAATTGATATTGAAGAACGCGAGTCTTTCGATATCCGGCGTATTCCTTGCAGCCGATGATGGTGTTCTCAACCCACAGAATATCAAAATTCAACCAGGTGCAATTATCCCAGTCGCTCGTAATGGTGGGCCGCAAGGTGCATCCCTAGCTCCTTTACCCCGAGCTGGGGATTTTAATACAAGTCAGATTGTTATCCAGGATCTGACAATGAACATCAAAAAGATCTTAATGGATGATAGTTTGCCACCAGACACAATGAGCGCTAGATCAGCAACAGAGATCGCCCAGCGCCAGCGTGAGTTGGCTACAAACTTAGGATCTGCTTTTGGTCGATTGATGACAGAGATCATGATACCATTAGTATCCAGAACCTTATACGTTCTTGACCGTCAGGGCTTTATTCGTATGCCTCTAAAGGTCAATGGCGTTCAGGTTAAGGTTGTGCCAGTGTCACCACTAGCAGAAGCGCCCAAAATGGAAGAAGTAAACCAGCTTCTAAATTTTATGCAGATTGCTAACGCAATGGGGCCAATGGGTCAGACATTACTCAACATACCTGAAATAGTAGATTTCATTGCTGAAAAGATGGGTATTGATGCTCGATTGCTGAATACACCAGAAGAGCAACAGGCAATGTTAGAACAAATGCAGCAAGCTATGATGGCTGAACAACAGCCAGAAATGCCAACAGATGAAACTGTTGCTGGAGCGTTGCAATGAGTTCGGCTGACGGTTGGGATGGATTATCTCAAGCACAGCCGGAGCCGCAGAAAGCGGACGATTTAGATATACTGTATGGACGGTTATTTAAATCTCAGGAAGGCCAAAAGGTGCTAAGTCATTTGAGGCAGATAACAATTGAACAACCATCCTGGTTTCCTGGGGAAGATCCAAGCCAAGGCTACTTTCGAGAAGGTGCGGCTGATCTTGTCCGGTTAATTATTAAAAGGGTGGAAAGGAGCGATAATGTCTGAAGAAACAGAAAACACAGAAAGCGTTGAAACACAGGAAGCAGAAGCGCCACTGATAAACGTAGATGCAAAAGATGCAGAGCCTCAAGAAGAAGCTCCTATGCCTTTGCATGATGAACCAGAAGAACAGGAACTATCAGAAGATGATGATGAAGTTTTTGATAGGCCTGATTACTATCCAGAAAAGTTTTGGGATGATGATGGGCCGGACGTTGAAAAGCTTGCAAAGAGCTATGCAGAGTTGGAAAAAGCATTTAGATCCGGCAAACATAAAGCACCGGAAGGTGATTACGATGTTTCGGATTTGGTTGATCGTGGCCTCGATATGGAAGATCCGGCTGTTGCGGTATATCAAGACTGGGCTAAACAATATGGCGTTTCGCAAAAAGCGTTTGAGGACTTGGCTGGTCAGATTTTGGAGATGAATGGCGAACAGGCTGAAGATATTGAGTATGATCGAAGAGCTGAAATGCAAAAGCTTGGCGCTAATGCCCAAGAAAAAATTAGTTTTCTTGAGCGCAACATCAAAGCAGCCGATTTAAACAATGCAGAAAAAGAAGCTCTAAGCTACAGCATAAACAATGCTGATAGTATCAATGCTTTGACTAAACTCATTCAGGGATACACGAATGAAAATATCCCAATAAAACCTGTTGTTTCAGAACCAGAAATGACAGTTACCGATCTTCAGCAAGCTATCGCAGATCCTCGATGGCAGACTGACGCGGTGTGGCGAACTAAGATCGAAAAGAAGTGGATGGAAGCAAACAACTAGATGTTGTTGCAATGTATGTCGTTTGCGTGTATATGTGGTGTAACGGATAACCGCTTCGCGGCCTGTTTATGTGGTGAATCCACTGGTGGGCGCGGCCACTACCGCGCAAGCGACCGCCCGATTACATCGGCTAACGGTAGGCGTTTTATAATGGAAACCTTAAAAGGAGGCTTCTGCTATGGCGCAGAACGTAACAACGGCCTTTGTAACACTATTCGATCAAGAAGTGAAACAGGCCTATCAAGGCGAAGCACTGCTTCGCGGCACTATGAGAACACGCACAGGTGTTCAGGGAAACACAGTTAAGTTCCCAAAAATTGGTAAAGGCGTAGCAACAGTTCGTGTTCCACAAACTGACGTCACACCACTAAACGTTACCTATTCACAGGTAACAGCAACCATGTCTGACTTTATCGCAGCTGAGTATTCAGACATCTTTCATCAGTCACACATCAACTTTGATGAGCGTCGTGAGCTGGTGCAAGTTGTTTCAAAAGCGATTGCAAGACGTATGGATCAGCTTTGCATTGATGCTCTTAATGCTGCTTCATCACCATCAACGGTTGCTACGTCAATCGGTGGTGCTGGCACAAACATGAACATTGAAAAGCTTCGTGCAGCTGCCAAAGCTCTAAACGACAAGAATGTACCAGCTGAAGGGCGTCATTTGTTAATGCACTCTTCCCAGCTTGATGCACTGCTTGGTGAAACAGAAGTGACTTCCGCAGACTTTGCAACAGTAAAGGCGCTTGTTCGCGGCGAGATCAATTCGTTCATGGGCTTTAACATAATCACTATGGGTGATCGTGATGAGGGTGGTGTTCCAAAGCCATCTACTCGTTCATGTTTTGCATGGCACGAAAGCTCAATGGGTTATGCTGAAAGCATTTCGCAAAAGAGCGAAGTTAACTACATACCTGAAAAAACATCTTTCCTAGTCAGCTCCATGTTCTCGGCAGGCAGCGTAGCGATCGATGATGAGGGTATCGTTAAAATTTCATGTACTGAGTAAGGAGACAAATACATGGCTTTTTCAAGTACTGGTTTCGTAAACTACGGTGGAGGCAAGAAAGGCGCAGCGCCAGGTCTCTACGGTTATTCAACAACTGACACGATTGCGACAGTAAACACTGAAGGTTATTTTAACGACCTATCAGATACACTTGCAGTCGGTGACACTATCTTGGTTCGCTCTTCAACAGGCGGCACACAAGTAGTGTCATGGGTTTACGTTTTAACAAACGCAAGCGGTGTTGTTGACGTAACAGACGGTCTAACAATTACAGCGACCGACACAGACTAATTAATATGGGGCTGGGTAACTGGCCCCTTATACACATTGGAGGGTTACGATGGCCGTAGGTGATACAGATTTATCTATTTGTTCAGACGCATTAATCTTGCTGGGGGCCGCGCCCCTTTCTTCATTTACGGAAGGAACAGATACCGCTCAAGCTTGCGATCGATTATACCCAGATTTAAAAAATACATTACTAAGTACATATGTCTGGTCTTGGACGCTTACCAAGATACAGCTTCAAAGATTATCAACAACACCAGTAAACGAATGGGAATATGCCTATCAGATGCCAGGAGATGATTTAACTGGTGCATTGGCTGTATTTGAAAATGACAGTACAGCACAAAGATCTGTTCGTTATGGTTGGGAAATATATGGCGATCAGCTCTACACAAATATGGATACAGTCTTCATTGATTATCAGCAAACCATAACAGAGGCTAAGATGCCTAATTATTTTGTTCGTTTGCTAAGAACAGCACTAGCAGCTGAACTAGCTATTGTTATTACAGACCAAGCTTCAAAAGCAGATTATTTTAGAGCGTTAGCGTATGGAAGCCCTGGAGAGAATGGTCGGGGTGGCCTAATGCGTGAAGCGATGAACATCGATGCTAGAGGCCAGTCAACACAAATTGTCGAGGACTATTCGCTAATACAAGTGAGGCAGTAAATGCGCGTAACTCAGTTTCAAACAAACTTTTCTGTTGGTGAACTAGATCCGCTATTACGAGCCAGAACAGATCTATCACAATATCAAAACGCTTTGGAAGAAGCGACAAATGTTATTATTCAACCTCAAGGCGGCCTGAAGCGTAGGGACGGTCTAAAGTTTATTTATGATTTTGGTTCAAGCTTTACAAATTTTAAGCTAATACCGTTTGAGTTTAGCGTAATAGATAGTTACCTTTTAGTTTTGGTTGTGGGCCGTATTTATGTATTTAAGAACGGTACATTGCAAACAAATATAAATTCATCAGGCAATGATTATATCACTGCTACAGACATTACAGCGGCTATGCTTGACGAGCTAACTTTTACTCAGGCTGTTGATACGCTTATTCTATGCCATGAGGATCTACAAACCAAAAGACTTGTAAGAAATACTGATACAAACTGGACGTTAGAAAACTTACCATTAACAAACATCCCTCAGTATGCGTATACGTTTCTTACCAATCAGCCAAACTTTATTATTACACCCAGCGCAGTATCCGGTAACATTACTATTACAGCCTCAAGCGTAACGACAGATACGGGAACTGCTCAAGCTGGAGGTGCAGATACAATTACATTAAAATCTGCATCTAGCTATTCATCTGATGATGATCCAAATGGTATGTTTATTACGCTTACATCCGGCACAGGATCAGGGCAGACTAGGCATATTGAGGACTATGTGGCCTCAACAAAGGTAGCTACGGTATATCCGGCATGGGATACGCAGCCAGATGCAACAACAGGATATAAGGTTGAGGCGTTTGCTCCAACAACCGTTGGTGAATATGCCCAGGTTACAAGCACATTTGGCAGGGCCAGATATGTAGAATATGTAAGCGCAACAGTAATGAAAGCGGTAACAGAAGTGCCGTTCTTTGACACGAGCGCTGTCGTAGCTGGTAACTGGGAAAGTGAACATGGCTATGAAGACGTCTGGTCAAACACAAGGGGTTGGCCTAAATCAGCAACGTTCCACGAAGGCCGATTATATTTTGGTGGGTCAAAGTCAAGACCTAATACAATATGGGGATCAAGGGTCATAGACTTCTTTAACTTTAATCCTGGTACTGGATTAGATGATGAAAGCGTTGAGGCAACAATAAACACAAATCAACTTAATAGCATTGTAAATGTCATTGCTGGTGCTGATCTTAGAATATTTACTACTGGCGGTGAGTTTGTTGTTATTCAATCAGAGGACGCCCCAGTCACCCCAACAGACTTTTTGATACGCCCACAAACAAGACTAGGCTCTAAGCCAGGTGTTCCAATAGAAGATCTTAATGGTGCGTCTGTGTTCGTTCAACGGCAAGGTAAATCGGTCAATGCATTTCAATATGGCTCAAATACTAACTCATACCAAGTGCAACAAATATCTGTGCTTTCATCGCACCTTATAAAAAATCCTGTTGATTTAGCTGCTCGAAGATCAACGTCTACAGACGAGGCTGATCGATTGTTTCTTGTTAATGGTGATGATGGATCAATGTCGGTGTACTCTATTCTTGTTGGGCAAGAGGTCATAGCGCCCAGCCAGTTTACAACAGATGGCCAATTTATTGCTGTAGCAACAGAAATATCTAATACATATTGTATTGTAAAAAGAACGGTAGACTCATCAAATAAATATTTTTTAGAAAAGTTTGACGAAACTCTTACCTTGGATAGCGCTAAGACTGGAGGAGCGGCCTCCTCAGTAACGATGAATCATCTAGAAGGTAAAACCGTTGAGGTTGTTCGTGATGGCATTGTGGAGCCAACTCAGACGGTTCCGGCCAGTCCTTACACAATTACGTTTGCAAGCGCAGCAACGACAGACTTTCAGGTAGGACTAGAATATACTGTTCAGGCAAAGACAATGCCGACTGAGCCAGTATTAGGTTCTGGTTCTGTGCAGGGTGTAAAGAAGCGTATTGTTCAAGTTGATGCGCTTCTCAATGAAACAAAAGATCTTGTAATTAATGGTAAGCAAATATCATTTAGAAATCTAGGCGTTGGGGTTTTAGATAAACCTGTTCAAGCATTTACCGGATTAAAAACAGCGCATGGTATTTTAGGATACAGTGCTACCGGACAAATAACATTAACGCAAAACGTTCCTTTGCCTATGACTGTATTGGGCTTGGAATATAAATTAAGTGTAGGAAACTAAAATGTCATCAATGGCTTTATCTCTTGGAATGTCAGCAATTTCGGCAGCTGGGCAAATTAAAGCTGGTCGTGCGCAGCAAGAAATGTATGACAAAAAAGCAGCGCAAGCAGTGCTTAAAGGAGATATAGAAGCGGCACAATATGCTCAAATGGGCGCTGATGTTCTTACAAGATTAAACGAAAATTTTGCAGCCCTGATTGCTAACAGCGCTGTAGGCGGTGGGTCTACTCTTGCAATAGCAACGCATAGCGAGGCAGAAGCTTCAAGGGAGTATTCTATAGCAGCTGACAATGCTATCCTAGCAAAAGAAGATGCATCATCACAAGCAGAACAATATAAAATGGCTGGTGACGCAGCTATGCAGTCAGCTCGTATTGGCGCTATGAGTACATTATTTCAGGGATTTAGCAAAGCCAGCCAACTATCGCCTGGCGTTATTAAACCAGGAGTTATCACCTAATGGCAAGATTACCAAGATACCAAAGACTAGGCGTTAGGTCTCGGCAAATAAGTGATATAGATTATGCTGGTTTAAGAGAGCAAGCCCGTTTAGGAGAAACAATATCAACTGAATTTGCTAAAATGGGCGAGTTTGTGTTTCAGCGAGGCAAAGAAAAAGCAGAGCAAGAAGGGGCAAAAGCTGTTCGAGAACAAGGAGCTATGCCTATATTAGAAAAAATTAATGAGCTAGATCGCCCCCTAACTATTGCAGAAAAATCTGCTTACAATGCAGCAAATCAAATAGCTGTTACTGAAATACAAAATGAAGCAGAACTTGAAATTACAAGAATTATTGAACAGGCCGAACAAAACGTAACACCATTTACGCAAGTTCAAAAACAATTAAATAGTATTGCTGATGGCTTTTCTGCAAGCTTATCAAACATTGATCCGGTAGCAGCTGGTAAATTAAGAAGCAATTTACAAACAACAGCTGAAAAATCATCACTGACTTATTCTACTTGGTACACAGGTAAACAGGCGGTATTAGCAGCCGAAAGACGTACGGTAGTCGGTCAAAATGATGCGGCTATGATTATAAAAAATATACCAACAATGCATGGTCAAGATGCAGATACAAGTGTTCTTGATATGCAAATAGACATGAAAGCTCGTGATTATGTTGAAAATCAAGGGTGGGCGCAAAAAAATGCAGACGCTTGGGTAAAGTCAACAAAAGAAGATGCAAGAAGCCAATGGGTTAATTTTAAGATACAAAACTCAAATGAAGAGCAGTTAGAAAAGTTTTACAATAATGTTATTACTGGCAAAACAGTTATAACAGGAGAATATACTAAGGATCTCCAGTATTCTAATGCAGCTAAAACAGCTTTAGGAGTTAAGCAAAGAGCTAAAGAAGATGAAGCAAAAGCAATCAAAGCTGACATAAAAGAACAAAATGTTATTATTTTAAACGGTGGTGATATTCCTGGCTCTGATTGGTTTAATCAAATAGAAACAAGAATTGAGTCAAACGGTCAGTATAGCACCCAAAACAAACAAAACCTTACGGATCTAAGATATTTAACTTCTAATTTAGATAATTGGAAAAAAATGAGTGCTTTTGAACTTGCAAAAATGGTTGATCAAATAAATGAGTTTGGAATACCTGGGTATGAAGAGGCAGGGCTTGATACAACTTTTGAAATTGAAGTTGCAAACTTAACAGAAGGTTTACTTAAATCAGCTAAAAAAGTAGAAGAAGCAAAACTACAACACGAAAACAAAATTAATTCAGATGTTGCCAAAATAGAAATTGACGCAAAAAAAAGTATTGCCGCTGTTTTTGCATTAGAAGAAAAACAAAAAAGAGAAAGCTGGTCTGAAGCAGTATCAGAACTAGGAGAGCAGTTTGAAACACAAATTAAAATTGTAAAAGAAGGCGGCCAACTCAATCCTAGAAAAATAAGTAATATCCTAATAGGTCTTGGCAAAATACCTTCAGAGTATAGAGATGAGCAGTATCAAAACATTCTGGATGATTTAACTCTTTTAAACGAAGCACAAAATATTGCTACAAAAATACCAGAAATGTCACGCGAAGAAGCAACCGCTACAATACAAGTACTAAACAAAAATATTGAAGAACAAAAAGATGCTGGCGGTAATGATTACCTAAGTGCCTTGTTAACAAAAAATTATTTGCAACCATATTTACAAGCAAGAAGTGAAGCGGTAGCTGAAGATATAATTAAATACGCTGCACAAAATGGTGTAGAGCTTCAAGATGGCACTGCACTTAAATTTGTTCCTATAAATTTTGGGGTGATAGAAGGTGAAAGCCCAGATCAAACTGCCGAAAGAATAAAAGCGCAGTTTCAAGCAAGAAAAGAGTTTTCTCAAAAGGCATATGAAAAATATGCACTTGATCGAAGACAACCTAAAAAAATGTTTACAAAACAAGAAGTTAGTCAGCTTGTTGGTTTTCTTGATGGTATGACAGAAACGCCAGGTGCTAAACAAGCCCCCGTACAAATGCAAGCTGCGATACTTTCTTCTATGTTTGAGGCCGCTGGCACTACAACAGGTAGAGAGATGATGGCTGAAATATTTCCGCAAGCAAAAGGTTATGGCATTGCTGGTGCGCTGTTAATTAATCCTCTCACTGCAAGAAATGGCGAAATGTTGCTTGAAGGCATGTATGATATAAAAGTTGGTGGAAGAGTGTTGCAAGATTTTTCTGGCGCTAAAACGGAACCAATTTTTGATACTATGGTTGCTAGCAATCTTAATGACACATTGTCAGGACATATGCGGCAAGGTTTAAAAGAAACAGCAAAATATTTTTATTCTCAGCTTATTGATGATAGCGATATAATTGATGGGCAATATCAATTTAACCAAGATAAATACACACAAGCCCTTAATATGTCATTAGGCGCTGTTTATAATGGCGATGAGCATATGGGTGGTGGTATTATAGAGTTTAGAGATGGTGAAACGTTCTTACCACCAGGTATGCCGCCAGAAGTTTTAGAAGGTATGTTTAACAAAATTGATAGCTCAAACATATTGAGCCTGTTAAATATTTCTGATGATGCTGTAGTTTCACAAGAAGAACTTGAGCAGATTAGCGGTCAAAAAATTGTTACCTTTAAAAGTAGAGCTAAAACAAAAAAAGGTGAAATTAGCCAAAGAAGAGTTAAAGTGGACGATAGGTTTCAACTAGAAATAGTTGGCGGTAATCCTGATGATGGTTATGATTATCGTTTAAAATATCTAAACAGCAATCAATATTTTGAACTACCAGGAAGACCAGGTGAAGAAGCAATTATTAATACAAACGATCTTATGAGGTTGCGTTAATGTTTCTTGAAAGATCAGTTAGGCCGCTTGCCGAAGAAGAGTTAAGCTCTGGCCCTATTCCTAGCAATTTAGATAGTTTGCTGGGCGGTTATGAAGTTGGTAAGTACTCTGGTGGTGCTGGCAGTAACTCCAAAGGCATCGTTGAGGCAGAAGCGTGGCAACCTATACTTGATGAGCTAAGAGAATATGGAGCTGATTTTGAGAACCCTGGAGAGCTAAGACAGGGTTATGCGTTACCTTTTCTCGGCGCTGACCATGTGGGGGCTTATGAGCTAGAAAAAAACATATATGACGCACTAGAAGCATTGAAGCCAGTGCTGCCAAAAGAGTTGTATGATGCCGCTCAACCAGAAGCAATCAAACAAGCCCAGCGCGAAATCATAGAAAGTTATGAGCTAGAGTTTGAAGAGTTAGCTGAAAAAGATCCTACAGTAATGGGCAAGATATCACGGTTTACTGGTCAGCTAGGATCTGGGTTTCATGATCCATTTGCGTTTGCCCCTGGTGGCGGTGCAACAAAATCAATATGGAAGGCAATGTTTCAGAACGCCCTTATATCTGGTGGATACGGCATTTTCTCAGAGAGCGATGTAATGGGCTGGTACAATAGCCTTGACCTAGATTATAGCCCAACTCAGTTTCTTGCAAACGTAGGGCTACAAGCTGGTTTTGGTGCTGGATTTACTGGTGGTACATATGCGCTTGGCCGAGGCATACAGCTTTCTAGGGATGTTTCTAATCTTACAGTTGATCAAGCTAAAAAAGGTTGGGAAGCTATAAACAAAACAAGACCAGATGTTATATCTGGTGAAGATCGAGCATTAGCTACAATCTTAGATACTCAAGAGCAAATAGAACAAACTAACCCACTTATCGGTACAAATAATACAGAAAATGCTGTTGCCAAAACAGAACATGAAAAAAGATTAGCTCAAGCGCAAAGAAGCCTGAACAGCGATGAAAGGCTAAGAATACCCGAAGAGCCAAACGCTATGGTAAACCCTGATGTTTTGGATGCTGATTTGCCAAATCTTGACGGTAGAAAGTTTCGTTTCGAAGTAGATGAGCTAGAGGTTGATGCAAAAGTATTTCAGTTTAAATCAGGTGGCGATGAGTTTGGTGTAACCGAAAGATTAGCTGGAGTAAAAGAATGGGATTATGATATAGCAAATGAGATTATGGTCTTTGAATATAGAGATGGCCGTAAGATTGTTGCTGATGGACACCAAAGATTTGGATTAGCTCGAAAGCTAAAAGCACAAAACCCTCAATTAGATATTAAACTATACGGTGTTCTTAAACGTGAAATAGATGGCTATACACCTAGAACAGTGATGCTTGATGCGGCAGTCAAGAATATCAGTGAAGCACCGGATACAAATAGATCTAATCTTATAATAGATGCAGCAAAAGTATTGCGCATTGCTCCAGAAAGATTAGAAAACATACCCCCTCAATCAGCATTGGTAAGACATGCTAGAAACTTAGTAAGACTTAGTGATGAAGCGTTTGATATAGTTGAGCAGGGTATTATTAAAGAAGAATATGCTGGTTTAGTTGGTGCCTTAATAACAGATAAAGATCTGCATGTTGCTGCTATTGAAATTTTAAAAAGAACAGATCCAAGAACAATGGATGAGGCAGAAGCAATTGTTAGACAAGTAGATGCTTCACCTAGAGAAATGACAGAACAAGTTGATTTGTTTGGTGAGCAGCTAATCGTTGAAAGCCTTTTTGAAGAAAGGGCAAAAGTATTATCAGGCGCTCTTAGCAAAATAAGAAAAGATAAATCTGCATTTTCAACCATTAACAAAAATGCCTCGCGTCTAGAAGTAGAAGGCAATAAGATTGAACGTAAAGCTAACCAGAAAAGGGTACAGAACGATGCAGAAGCCATTGCCTATCTCAATGCCGTTGCAAACCGCAAAGGGCCGCTCTCAGACGCCCTCAGTGCAGAAGCCAGAGCCGCAAAAGAAACAGGAAACTACAACGATGCAATCGACAGATTTATCGGACATATCCGACAGTCAGTTGAACGTGGCGATATGGAACGCGCAGCACGAAGCGATCTCAGCCGCTCTGCTCAACCTCCAAATGAAGTCAGCACGAATAAAAGCGAACCGCAACAGGCAATTGATGAGTTCGATGAGCCAGGCAGCGAAGCAGCCAGAGCCGAAACAGAAAACTTAAAGTCTGACATATTTGAAGATTCCGGTGCAGATGAAGATCTAGGGTATGATCCGGACATGATTATCTATCGTGAGGACGAAGATGGTAACGTAGTAAAGATACCATTGCGAGAAGCAAACAAGCCATTAGAAGAAGAAGATAAATTTATCGAACAACTTGAGATATGTAAGCTATGAGTTTCGAAGCGTGTATAGATAATTCTGATATTACACCAGAGCAAAAGTCAGAAACCAAACAGCTGTTTCGACAGTTAGAGGCTCATTACAATACACAGATGAATGCATCAGCTGCTAGAAGCAAGGCGGCATCTGAAACAATTGCAAGATTAAAACAAGCTTCAGCAGAACGAAAAAGACAGCTTGTTAAGCAAATTGCTGCACAAGCAAAAATGACTATGCGCCTACAGAACTATACAAAAGGTAAGAGGGAAAATATCTATTCCGGTGCTGTATCGTTCTTTGATTATGACGCAAGAGCAAATGATCTTAATGTAGAACAGTTAAAGAATGTTATCAGGGGCCAAGCATTTTCTCGTATGAATGATGTCTTGGTTTCTTTTAGAAGAAATTTTATCGGTACTACACGAAATAAGGCTTCACAGAAAGATATGCTTAATGAGGCTTTTGGCAAAGACACAGGCAAAACTAGCGCCAAACAGTTAGCGCAAGCTTGGTATGAGGCAACAGAATATTTACGAAAAAGAGCTAATGCCGCTGGCTCTCAGATTGGTAAACTCGTTGATCCAAAAACAGGTCAGAATATATGGGGGCTACCAACGCGCCATGATCCTATCTCTGTAAATGAAGTTACTTATGAAGAGTGGAGTAAGTTTATTATTCCACTGCTAGACCTTGACAAAATGACTGATAGAAAAACCAATCTACCGTTCAAGGCGCTCGTTAATACAGATAGTGAAGGTCGCGTTGATATAAAAACATCTATGAATTTAGATGCTGCTTTAAGAGAAACTTACGAAACAATTATATCAAATGGAACAAACAAACAGAAAAAGGGTCAGTATCGAGGCTCTGGAGCTATAGGTAAAAAGTATAACCATCATAGATTTTTAATATTTCAAGATGGTGACAAGTGGGCAGAATATAATACTAGGTTTGGCCGAGGTGAACCGTATGATATAATGATGGGCCATATTGACAATATGTCTCGTGATATTGCCTTAATGGAAATATTTGGTCCAAGCCCAAATGCTGGCGTTAGATACTTAGAAGATCTTATCTCAGAAGAAACAACAAAGATAAGCAAAGGCAAATCTAGAAAAGAACAAAAGCGTATAGATAAAACAAAGACAAAGACACTAAATAAAGTAAGCACTCTATATGATTGGGTTTCTGACAAAAACCAAACACCAGCTGATCAAGACTTTGCTTTCTATATGGAGGGTGTAAGAAACGTTATTCACTCATCTTTCTTAGGATCAACATCCGTTCTTGCTGCATATACAGATATGAACTTCCAACGGATAGCCAGAGACTTTTCTGGCTTGCCACAAACAAAAGTATTGGGCGATTACCTTAAATTACTTAATCCTCTCAAAGCAAAAGACAGAACGCAAACAGCGGTAAGGCTAGGGCTTATTGCTGAAACATGGGTTCAAATGGCAGCTGGTCAGGCTAGATATGTGGGTGAGGTTAATGGTCCAGAGATAACAAGAAGAGTTGCAGAAATGACAATGAGAGCTTCGTTGCTTTCACCTTGGACACAAGCTGGACGTATGGCTTTTGGTATGGAGTTTCTAGGCTCATTAGCTGACGATGTTGGTAAAACATTTGATGAGCTTAATCCTAAAATGCAAAGCATGATGCAGAGCTATAAGATCAGCGCTGATAAATGGGATATTATACGATCAACAGATCTTCTAGAAGAAGAAGGTGCAACATTTATATCTGCAAGAAACATTGAAGATAGAGCCGATATTAATCCAGAACTTGCTAGAGAAATAGCAACTAACGTTCTGCGCATGGTGCAATCGGAAACTGACTACGCTGTTCCAACATCAAGCACCAGAGCTAAGTCCACGCTCGTTGGCGATACAAAACCTGGAACAATACAAGGTGAGTTTGCACGTTCGTTTGCCATGTACAAAAACTTCGGTGTTACATTATTAAACACACACCTAGCTCGTGGATGGACTAAGAATACATTGGCTGGCAAGGCTGGATATTTAGGTGGTTTCTTAATTACATCAACAATAATGGCAGCGCTAGCTATTCAAACAAAAGAAATTGCAAAAGGTAGAGATCCTTTGCCAATGGTGGGCGATGGGTCAGTTAAGTTTTGGTCAGCTGCTTTGCTAGCAAGTGGTGGCTTATCTATCTATGCAGACTTTGTATTCTCACAAGACCCAACAGGGCGTAGCGGTTTAGCGGAAACGGTAGCTGGTCCGGCTGTAGGTTTTGGCGGTGATGTTTTAAACCTAACTGTTGGAAATATCGTTCAAGCAGCACAAGGTAAAGATACCAGAATAGCAAGTGAAACCGTTAAGTTTATTCAAAGATATATGCCAGGACAATCTATCTGGTATTGGAGAACAGCTATTGAAAGAAATTTATTTGATCAACTAAGGTTGTGGTCAGATGATAAAACGCATAGTGACTTTAGAAGGCTAAGAAGTAAACGAGCTAGAGACTTTAATCAATCATACTGGTGGGATTTGGGTAGTCGAGGACCAACAAGAGCGCCTGATTTCTCAAAGATCATTGGAAAATAAAACAACATATGGTATAAGACAAACAAATCAACGGAGTATATAGATGGCCGATATTCCAATTAACAATGTAGCGAGGCGTGTACAGTTTACTGGTAACACTGGTACTGGACCATTTGCTTTTAATTTCAACATCTTAACTAACAGTGATCTCGTTGTTTACAAGAACACTACTCAGCTCACACTAACAACTGATTACACTGTATCTACAAACTCAAACGGTACCGGAACTATAACACTGGTATCATCACTTGTGGCATCAGATGTACTAACGCTAATCGGTGCAAGAAACTTAGAGCGAACAACAGACTTCGTTACAGCTGGTGATTTGCTGGCATCTAGTCTTAACGAACAGCTTGATAGCCTGGTTATTATGGCTCAACAGCTCGATGAAAAGATGGATCGAGCGCTTAAAGTAAATATTGGCGATGTTATTGATAGCTTAGAACTTCCGTTAAAAGCAGATCGACTTGGGGGAGTGTTAGCCTTCAACGAGGTTACTGGTAATCCAGAAACAAAATCACTCACTGGTTTGGGTACGATTACTATTCCGGTGCCAGTATTGCAGGGTGGTACTAACGCAACTACTGCGGAGGCTGCTCGAACAAATTTAGGAACTACTGAGGAAGCTGAAGTTTTAGCTTTGGCCTTAACATAGGAGAAAAATATGGCAAATGATGCTTCAGTAACAATGACCGCTACGGTCTTACCTGATGAGATTGCGAAAGCTATCTCTGGTACAATCACTGTCAGTCCAGCGGATGCTAATGATAAGTGGTATTACAAACTAACAAGCGTATCAAACGCTTCAACAGATTTGATTGCTGGTTATTTTACAGATTATACGGCTGTAGATGATGACACAGCTCCAACGGCTGTAGCTACTGGCGATAAGGTAAAGTTTTTGTTTATCAAAAATACAGATACCGCAAATGATATTCACTTTGTGATTGATGCTGGCACAGCTTCAACAAGTGTTAGCGATGGCATCAAAGTAACTGCTGGTAACTCTGTAGCATTGGAGCTTCCTAATACTACGGTTGCTGACATCCACGCGATTTCATCTACATCAACAGTAAATTGTGTTGTGGCTGCTTTAATAGACGATGTGTAAGGAGTTAGATAATGGCTAACACATTTACCAGACACGTTAACACAAATGTAGGTATGACATCGGTAACGATGTACACAGTGGCCGCTAGCACAACTACAGTTATTATGGGTTGTCACGTTGCCAACCTTACATCGAGCGCAATCACTGTAACGCTTACGGCAGCTGGAGCAACATTAGCTAAAGATGTTTCTATACCAGCTGCTTCAGCATTGGATGTATTGAATGGTAGTAGAGTTAATCTTGTAGCAACAGATACGGTTACACTTGTAAGTAGTGCGCCAGTTAGTGCTGATGCTATTCTCAGCATAATGGAGAGGACTTAATGTCATTTAGATATATAGGCGCATCTCCACCAGCTGCTGCTGTTGCTGCTAACTTTACTACTTTGACAGCAACTACAGCTGTTGCTGCTACACAAGTAAATGAGACTGCTACTGGCAATTTGACGTTAGACTTTAGTGCCAATCAGAATTTTATTTTAACACTAACTGGCAATCTTACTTTAGATAATCCAACAACTGAGATTGTGGGGCAGTCTGGTTTTATAGTGTTTATTCAAGATGGCACAGGAGGCCGCACAGTAAGCTTAGGTACAGATTATGAAACTGTAGGCGCTGCTGGTCTAACACTATCTTCAGCGGCTAGCACAACGGATATAGTGCCGTATGTCACTATGGCTGATGCTCGTATTTTATTAGGCGCACCACAGTTAGCGTTTGCATAGGGGAAATATATGTCAGGCCCATTTGGTTCACAGCAATGGATGTACAATGCGAGCAGTGGGTTCTATCCCTATGAGCTAAACAACTCTCTAAAGTTCGAGGATGGTGATAGTTCGTATCTAAGCAGAACACCGACAAGTGCTGGCAACTCTAGGACTTGGACTTGGAGTGGATGGGTTAAGCGTGGAAACTTAAGCAGTCTTCAATACTTGTTTTCGTCTGATAGTACGGCAGGCGGGCGTTATTCTTATATTCGGTTTGATGCCGCAGACAAACTAGAGTTCTACAGTGGCAATTTTGATTCGGGAACTCAAATCATTAACTTAGAAACATCTCAAGTTTTCAGAGATTGTTCTAGTTTTTATCATATTGTTGTGGTGGCAGACATACAAAATGCCACTTCAACTGACAGAGCCAGAATGTATGTCAACGGAGAAAGAGTTAGTGCGTTTACTTCGGCAGTCTATCCACCTAGCACAAGTAATCAAACTTATTTTAATCAAATTAGAGCGCACAATATTGGAAGATTTGGCACAAATCAATATTACTATGACGGCTATATGTCCGACATCAACTTCATTGACGGTCAAGCCCTAGACGCATCTAGCTTCGGAGAAACTAAAGAAGGTATCTGGATACCCAAAGATCCAACAGGTTTGACCTACGGCACCAATGGTTTTCGTTTGCCGTTTACAGAAACAACAACAGCTAACGGTTTTAACACAGTTACTTACTCTGGTAATGGTGCAACTCAAAGCATTGAAGGTGTTGGCTTTCAGCCAGATTT